>Ga0247736_10000010_pt1 | contig 297036 bp, 255 predicted proteins | sample UWRJL193509B2_FD_180935 | JGI IMG/M metagenome (GOLD analysis project Ga0247736, IMG submission 180935) | Plant litter microbial communities from Arlington Agricultural Research Station in Wisconsin, United States - UWRJ-L193-509B-2 | ecosystem: Environmental > Terrestrial > Plant litter >...
AATGTAAACACAAAACAGGAATAAAAACTATCATTGTAAACAATAGTCAGTAAAACAAAAATTCACAGTAAACACTAATCAGTAATTTACTTTTTTACTGTAAACTAAGCTCAGTATAAGACAGGGAGGTTTGTGGTTTATGCTGAGTAGGGACTGGATAGGGGTTGGGTAGGGTTTGGATAGGGTTTGGTTAGGCTAAAGGCTATCCAACTGCTATCCAATCCCTATTTAAATGTTTTACAATATCGTTTCAAAATCAACTCCAACACAGCTACAATTAACGGACAACCAGAAAAAGATTACAACAAAATTAACTGATAGACTTCCCGAAAGGGGAAAAAGCAAGGTTCATTAATTTGAAATGCTGTCTGCCGAAAGGTATGCCTACTACAGTGATACAAAGTAGTATGCCAAATAAGAGGTGTGTTAGCGCTATCCAGATACCTCCGCAGAATAACCAGAGGATATTCATTATTGTAGACAGACAGCCTGTATTTGAGGAGGTGTCAGTTATTTTAACTCCAAAAGGAGCGAGGGCTACAAAAGCAAATTTGATGCATTGAATACCGAACGGGATACCTACAATGGTAAGGCACAAGATTAAACCACCGATCAGGTATTCGAAGAAGACGAATATTCCGCCAAAAATAATCCAGATAACGTTTCCTATAAAGTTCATGTCTCAATATTTGTAGTTAAGATGAAAAATGAGTGAATTAGTTACAAAGGTTAAGATCTAAGTTAAGTAAAAAAGTAAATGAACACTTACCTGAAATGAGTAAATGAAGGCTTGTTACTTATATTTGTTAGTATGAATAGTTCGTCAATAGTATCTCCATATTTAATTCCGGTATCAGCTTTTGGTTTTTTAAAACAATTAAAAAAGAATAATAACCGGGAGTGGTTCCATGCGCATAAAGATGAATATGATATACAATTCGTATTTATTGAAGCTTTTGCTGATGGGTTGCTGGGAGAACTTAATATTCATGATTCAATTGAAACGCCGTCAGGCAAAAAGAGTTTACAGCGTATTTACCGGGATACCCGTTTTTCTAAAGAAAAAATACCTTATAAAAATCATTGGTCTGGTGGTTTTAAACGTGCAACGAAACAGAGAAGGGGAGGTTACTATTTTCATCTTGAGCCTGGTAATACTTTTATTGGGGGTGGATTTCAAGCGCCTAATCCACAGGACTTAAAACGTATACGGGAAGATATCAGTGCAGATGCCCGACCGCTGCGGGAAATTTTAGCAAGCAAACCTTTTGAGGAAACATTTGGGACGTTAAAGGGGGAACAGGTTAAAACAACTCCGAAAGGGTTTGATGCAAGTGATGACGCTATTGATCTTTTACGTTACAAACAATTTCTGCTAATCAAACGATTTACAGATGATGAAGTTTTAAGTCCGTTGTTCCTCTGTAAGGTAAATGAGGTTTATCGAAATATGCGTCCATTTTTTGATTATATGAGTGAGGTTTTAACTTCTGATATTAATGGATTGGAGCTTTAATGTCTTGTATATATAGCTGCCATATAAACAATGTCTAAATGAATGAAACAAAAACAGCCTCTAAATATAATTAGAAGCTGTTTTTTGAGGTGTACACCCAATAGGATTCGAACCTATGACCTACGGTTTAGAAAACCGTTGCTCTATCCAGCTGAGCTATGGATGCGTGTTTCCTTCTTGGAGCGCCAAAGATAGAATTTTTGATCAATAAGCGCAAATCTATTTTAAAATAAAATTGATAATTATGCGTCTTGTAAGCATTCTATCCGCTTTTCGGGATGCATTTCAGCGTAATCCATTACCATATTTAAAATATAATCATTTGAAGGATAAGGTACTATACAAGACTTCAGTGCTTCCAAATCTGTAACGTCTGTATGAAAAGAAATATATCCCATGCCATAAAACTTTCCTTGTTCTACCCACAAACAGCTTTGTTCTTCCTCATTCCGGCCCAAATCTATGATCGCAAAAGAGGGCAGGGATGATTTTAAATGTGAAATTGCTGCTTTTACTCTGGTGTTGTAGCTGTAGGGATGTTCTAAGCCAAGGCATGCACCGTGACAATGGTCTGTTTCATATGCAGTACAAGAAGCCCGGTGTGTTTGTATAAAGCAGAGTTTCTCACATAAAGTATGTTCATTGATCATGCCGCGCAACATACTTTGTCCGGCCAGCAAGCTATTAAATGTATATAATGAGGGCGTACCCTTTTTGTATTTATCTATACCCAGACGTATAAAACCATTCTGGTCTTCAAAACTGTAAAGCGCGTACTTCTGCTCAGGCCTTTTCAACGCTTTATTATTTTCCGGCCAGTGTTTCTGTATTTCGGCCGCCTCTAGTATCAGCGCCATTAATTCTGTGCCGCATACTGTGTGTTCTATCTGATGGATGTTTTTAAGAAATTCCTGGCGTTGCTTCTTGATACTGTTGCCGGAAAAATGCGAATAAACCCGTTTTTTTATATTTATTGCCTTGCCTATGTAAATGATTTTCCCCTTGTGATCTTTGAAGTAATAAACCCCCGGGTCGGCAGGTAATGCCTCTATCTGTTTTCTTGATACGTTTGGTGGCAGAATCTGCTCCTTAGAAGCTTTATTAAGCGAAAGTGGGATCAGGCCTTCGGTATCTTTGTTTAAGAGTAAGGTGAGCAGTTTTGCGGTGGCAGCTGCATCGCCGCCAGCACGGTGACGATCGTTCAATGGTATGTTTAATGCGCTGCATAATTTCCCCAGACTGTAGGAGGAATGACCAGGGATCACTTTCCTGCTCATTCTTACTGTACATAGTTTTTTTGACAGTAATTGATAGCCAGACAGGGAAAGCTGGTGCCTCACAAATGAAAAATCGAAATTTACATTATGCGCTACAAAAATTTTATCATTTAATAACTCATAAATTTTTGGGGCAACATCTTCAAATACGGGGGCACCGCTAACCATTTCATTGCTGATGCCGGTTAAGGTCTGAATGTAAAAAGGAATATCCTGTTTTGGATTTATCAGGGTTTCAAAGGATTCCAAAACTTCTGAACCATCGTGAACAAGAATCGAAATTTCTGTGATCCCATTTCCGGAAGCAAATCCTCCGGTGGTTTCAATATCTACTACTGCGTATAACATATCATTCAATAGGCGTATACAAATGTGCTAATAAATTTAGTAATATTAATGAATATTGAAAATATTATCATATGGCATGTTAATAGCATAAACAAAAATGAAATGAGGAAAATAAATGTCTAAGAGAATTTTAGCCGTTGATGATGATAGCGACATCCTGGACGTTATAAGGATCATATTGGAAGATGAGGGTTACGAGGTTTTTACGCTAGCCAATGCCAAATACGTATTTGATGAGGTACAGCAGAACAGTCCAGATCTGATTTTGTTGGACGTAATGCTGGGCGGACTTGACGGAAGGGATATTTGCAGAGCTTTAAAGGAACATGATTCTTATAAAAAAATACCTGTAGTAATGATTTCTGCCAGTCATAATTTAGATAATTTATTATTATCGCCGGGCGCACCTGATAACTTTCTCGCCAAGCCGTTTGATATTGACCGGTTGGTAGAGATGGTGAAAACTGAATTGGTTGCTTAAAAAGCAGTGTACTAATTTGTATATACTTCGTACTAAATTCTAGATGGTTTAGGCGAGAACAGTAGCAATTCTGATCGGGTTGCTCAATATTTTATGAATTGGACATTTTTCTGAGATCTCAACTAAACGATTTATTTGTTCTGAGCTGAGTTCTCCCGTAAATTCTAACTTAACATTAATGGTTTTTCCTTCATCCAGCTGATCTTCCCTGCTAATAGCCAGATGTATTTTAATGCTGTCTAATTGGATACCCTTCCTGTCGGCATACATTCTGATTGTGATTGCCGTACAACTGCCCAGGCTAGCTAAAAGGAGCGCAGCAGGTGGCATGCCTTCATCTGTTCCACCCATATCTTCCGGTTCATCAGCATAAATAAAATGCCCCCCTGCGTATATCTTGGTTTTATAGTTAGATCTGTCCAGTTCCGTAATGGCGGTAATTTTCTGCTCTTCCATGTATTCGTTTTAATTCGCTAGTTTTATACTATATATTCTTATTAATGGAACAATCAGAAACAGAGAAACGTTTGGTTTTTTTACGTGGATTTATCGGGAAAGAGTTAAATGGTTCGCCTTCTCACTATATGAACTGGCTTAAGCCGTTGGTTATCAGTGCCGAACATGGTGAGTTGTTTTTCAGCTATATTGTCAGAAAAGAAATGACCAATCCATCAGGCATGCTCCACGGAGGGGTAACTGCTGGTATTATTGACGATTTAATCGGGGCTACAGTTTACACTTTAGGGCTTGGCCACTCCTTTACCACAGTAAATAATTCAATAGATTATTTTGCTCCTGCTAACGAAGGAGATTTGATTACGGCTAAAACAGCGATAGTTAAAAGGGGCAGGACTATTATAAATTTACAGTGTGAAGTATTCCTGCCTTCGAAGGACCGTTTAATCGCAAAAGGTTATTCCAACATGCTGAATATTGGCTGATGTTTTGATAAGGATGATGACTGGTCGTTTATGGATCAGTTAACACAAACATGTTGATGGCTTAAGATGGATTGAACATTTTAACTTGATATTTGTTATGAAGGATAACTAACCAGATATGAATATGTTAAGCAATTATCTCAACTTTCAGTTTGATATACAGGGGAAACCTGTGAAAGGTTTTTGTATGAGGATACATGATGATTTTCATGAGACCTATGCGGTAATAGTTGAAGGGTACCATTCGTTTTGCGTATGGCTGGACAAACCCTCGTCAACCTGGCGTTCTTCAAAGTACGTCAACGTAGAGCCAGGCGTGCTGGAGAAGATCATCAGTCAGCTAGATGTATATAAAACGGCGGAAGCATAATAAGCAAAGAAAAAATAACAAAATTCCCTGTTGAGATGATCAGCAGGGAATTTTGTAGTTTATGCAACACTAATCCCGCTATGTATACGGCTGTTCTTAATGGAAAAATAAATAAGATACCAGTACTGCTGCGATAATACCAGCAAGATCTGCGAGCAAACCCATTGGAATTGCATAACGGGTACGTTTGATACCTACAGAGCCGAAATAAAGTGCTACAATATAAAATGTAGTATCTGCAGAACCATTAAATACGCAAGACAGACGGCCAACAAATGAATCGGGCCCGAAAGTTTTCATTGTATCCACCATCATTGCTTTGGCACCGCTGCCGCTTAGTGGTTTAATCATCGCTGTAGGCAATGCAGGAGTAAAATCAGTATTTACACCCAGGTGTACAAAACACCAGGTAAAACCATCTACAATATATCCGAGAACACCAGAATTGCGGAGTACACCAATTGCTACCAGCATACCTACAAGATAAGGTATAATGGTTATACATGTGGTAAAGCCTCCCTTTGCACCCTCAATAAAGGCATCGTAAACGTTTACTTTTTTACGCATCGCGCCAAGTATAAAGGCGATGATAATGGCAAACAAAATAAAATTGGAAGCAACTTTTGATACGGTTTCAATCTGTTCTTTGGTTAAATAGTTTGTGAAATAATAAATCAGCCCCACAATGAAAAGTGTGATTCCACCCAACCAGGAGACTACGACAGTATTAAACAAGTTGATCTTCTGTTTAATGGCAACTGCGATCATCCCTACCACGGTGGCTACATAGGTGGCAATCATACAGGGTATAAAAATATCAGAGGGATCTGCAGCACCCAAAATCGCCCTTTGGGCCATAATGCTCAGTGGGATAAGGGTGAGGCCTGAAGTATGCAAAACCAGGAACATAATCTGGGCATTACTTGCGGTTTCCTTTTCAGGATTAATCTCCTGAAGACTTTGCATGGCTTTTAACCCAAATGGTGTTGCTGCGTTGTCCAATCCCAGCAGGTTCGCGGAGAAATTCATCACCATATGCCCTGTTGCAGGATGGTTTTTTGGTACTTCTGGAAAAATCCTGCTGAAAAACGGACCAATGATGCGCGACAGGAAGTTGATCGCTCCTGCTTTTTCACCGATATTCATGATTCCGAGCCAGAGTGTCATAATGCCCACTAATGGTAAGGCAATGTCCATCACGCCGACTTTGGCGGATTCAAATGTACCGTCTACAATGAGTTTGAATATTTCAGTATCGCCGAAAAATATTAACCGGATGAGGGCTACAACAAACGCAATCAGGAAAAATGCGATCCACAGATAGTTTAATGCCATTAGTATTTATTAGAAGCTATGAAAGTAACAAAAAAGAGCTGCATCACAAACAAATTGTATTTCTACAGGCAGACGGAGTTTGCAAAAATGCGGCTAATTGATATCTCTATTTAAGAAATGTACTTTATTTCTACATTTTAAGTACAGTTATGCTATTTTCTATATACAGTTTTGATAACTTGTTAAGCAGTACATTATGAAGTGTTTAGCCGGATCGCAATTTTTTTTTATTAAAATTGTACTTCGAAAGCCCCTCTGAGGCTGTTGTTAATTTATTTTCGTTTTGTCTGCTTGAGTCTGTTGATGTTGGCAAAATTTTTGTTTAGAATTAAGAAATAATACACAATCAGATCCAAATACTAAAAGTTATGGCTTTCAAAGCAAGATTAGACTTTAAGGATAGGATTTACGATTTACGCAATCGTATATTTTTCCTAAACTGCGATGCGGATGCAAATGGAAGCCCGTTTTCTGCTGTATATAGAGCTGGGATCAGTGTCACAAAGCAACCCTTTGCATTTACTCATCAGCTCCTCTTAAGGATCAACCCTATAAAAGTTTTGATTTCTAACCTTGTACCGGATACTTCAAGGCATGCGAAAAATCTGTTAAAGTTGTCCTAGTCTGATCACGGTTAATAAAAAAACAGATTGTTCATATGTTGGTCTATACAAAAAACACACCTTATTTTCTGATTACGCTTGATCTGAAAAACAACCATCTGAAAGTGCTGCAGCGGTGGAAGTATAATTGGGTGAATGCAACTGGTACTACTAAATGGAAATATACGGAGAGCAGGGATTTCCACCAGAAGGTAGACAGGCTAATCTGGTCGGTATGGGGTGGCAGGTTCGAACTAAAGATTTCTCCAGGGGCAGTACTCCCGCAAAACTATAAAGCCGGTAAAATAATCACTTATTTTGATATCCAATGGGTATTAGATAATACAGCACACTGGAAGGTAGATGTAACAAAAATAAAACCTGGCGGTTTTCAGCAAAGTTACATCCGCTGGGATAACAGGCAGATACAGCTTGATACCGAGGATACGCGGCAAACGCTTAAATTCAATAAAGGAAACGTAAAACATTTCCAATATGGCGTGACACATGAGTTCGGGCATACGCTGGGTAATGTAACCTACACGCCTTCAGGGCATGGTGATGAGTATAAACAGGGAAGTGTATGGCTTAATGATTTTCCCAGTATTATGAACCGCGGAAATGAACTGAGACAAAGGCATCTTGATTTTATCAGGCAAACAATTAATGGAATGGTTCCGGGATTGAAATTTGAAATCAGCTATGTCAGGTAAAACCATTTATTTATGGACAGTATTAATTTTTCTTTGTTTTGGTTGTAACCTGGCTGATGGAGAAAAGAATCAGGCAGTGAAAGATTCTGTTGATAGTAAGTTACTAAAGCCAATTGTTAAACAGCCAGTAAATATGGATACAGCAGCTTTAAAAAAAATGTATGCCGGCCAGGCTGAATTAAAATTTGGTAAGCCCCTGGCAAAAGAAGATTTCGATTTGTCTGTTCCTTTAACGGAATTCAGAATTGAAATTTATAATTATGTCAAAGAAAGTGAAAGGAATGACGGACGATTAAAGATCAGAGAACTGACCTGGAATTATAATCATACGGATAAACTGACCGCATGGTACAGGCTCGAAAACAAAAAGTGGCGATTTCTGCATTATAACATCTGGCCCAAAGACGCAGTCTTTTAACTTGTAAAAACTGCGCAACTTAACCTATTATAAACTTTTACACATACTTCAAACTTTTACAGATACTTCCACCTATGGAAAATAAGATAAATCTTGAAATACAAATCGATAACAGCGACATCCTGCACTTTAGTTCACTAAAAATCACACAGGCTTTTAACCGTCACCACGAGTTTGAATTAATCATCAATCAGGATATCATCGAACAGACCGGTTCTTTCCGGATGGACCAGAGTAAAGGCTGGGTAGGTAAAAGTTTTGTGGTCAGTATTGATCATGGCAACATGGATTTCAAGGGGATAGTTTGCGAAGTAAACCTTTCTCAAAGCCATGGTCTGCGTGGAAACCTGATCGTTAAAGGTTATTCGCCTACTATTTTATTGGAAACAGGGGGACGCCTTGCTTCTTATAGTGATTTACAATTGACCGACATCGTAGGCAAGGCCAGTACCGGTACTTCATCAGAAATAGAGTTTTCTATTAAACCAGGTTACACAGAGAGGCTAAAATATATTACACAGTTTAAGGAAAGTAATTTTGGCTTTATCAATCGCCTTAGCTCAGAATACGGTGAATTCTTTTACTATGATGGTAAAGTGCTGCATTTTGGAAAACCTCAGGAGCAAAAATCTGTAATGCTGATCCATGGCCAGAATCTTAATTACATGAATATGGGCGTGCGTATACTTCCGATGAATTTCTCGTATTATTCATACCGTTCTGAAGAAGACACACAGCTTGATGCTGCTGCACCCAGATCTGTAAACGGACTGGGCGGATTTTCGGAATTTGCGCTCAATGCATCATCATCAGTCTATGACGGAACGGTTAACCACCCAATCAAACCGCGGGTCGAAAATAAAGGTCAGCTGGATAAACTAGCAGAAAAGCACAAGCAGGCCATGGCTTCAAATTTGTCGGACCTGACGGGCGAGAGTACCCAGACCGCTTTAAATATTGGCAGTGTCGCAGATATCCATGTGTCCCGGAAAGATTTGCAGGGGTTATTTAATCAGGAATCTCTTGATAAATTCCTGATCACTGAGATTTCGCATTATGTGGATGGATTAAACAGATATACGAATACATTTAAAGGAGTACCCGCAGATACGGAAGCTCTGCCGGTAGAACATTTAAATATCCCTCAGGCAGAATCTCAGATAGCAACGGTTATAGATAACCACGACCCGACACAAACCGGCAGGGTAAAAGTGCAGATGTTGTGGCAGAAAGATAATTGTACCACAGACTGGATCAGGGTGCTTACACCGGATGGCGGAAGCAGTGAGCCATTTACAAAAAACCGGGGATATGTATTTATCCCAGAGGTGGGCGACCAGGTGGTGCTGGGATTCAGATATAATGATCCCGACCGGCCTTTTGTAATGGGAAGTATTTTCCATGGCGGTACTGGAGGAGGGGGTGCTGAGACCAATCATCTTAAAAGTATTGCGACCCGGAGTGGTCATTTGCTGGAGTTTAACGACGGGCAATCTTCACCGGGAATAACCATCACCGATATCAATAAGAATGTGATACATATTGATACGGCGGGAAATAATATTACAATTACTGCAAACGAAAATATGGTGTTTAATGCAAAAAATATGCAGATTAATATCACTGAAAGCTTAAATATCCAGGCCGGAAATAATATAGAGATAATGGCCGGAATGGATATGAGTACGATGATCGGCGCTAAAAATACGATCAGTGTAGGTGCAGACTATACGCTTAATGCGGCAAATATCACTGAGGTAGCGGTTGATGCTTTTCAAAGCGAAGCAACTAATATTACCAAGACCGCGGCAGGAGCGTTAAATCTTACCAGCCTGGAAGGAAGTATAACCAAACATGCTGCGCAGACTATCCATAGTAACAGCGGTGAAAAAAGTAGCTTGTTTTAATTATGGCTAGCAACGGAAACATTATAAAAATTGCAAATGGCAATTTGCAGGAAACGGCAAAACAAGAGTATACGTCGTTTGCCAAAACTATGCAGTCTAATGCTGCCCAAAAGGTAAACGAGCAAAGTAAAAACGGTGTGCAATTTGGAAAACCGCAAAAAATGAAATACGTTACCCCGGACGGTCTGAATATCCGTGCGGCTGTATTTTTTGATGGTACCATGAACAACCGTACCAATGCAAACCAAAAGCCCGGAAACGGAAACGGTAGTTATGGAAATGATAAATCGAATGTTGCAAGGCTGTTTGAAAACTTTAAGCAGGATCCGGCTATAATTAAATTATATATAGAAGGTATCGGTACCCTGGATAATGAAGATGACGCCACAAAAGTAGGTGGTGGTTTTGGAGCCGGGCCTACAGGTATCCCGATGAAAGTGAGGAAAGGCTGTCAGCTCCTTGCAGAGAAAATCTTAAGTAAGGCTGCCGGTAAAACTATAAATACCATTACCCTGGATGTCTTTGGCTTTAGCAGGGGAGCGGCAGCGGCACGTAATTTTGTCCATGAGGTAAAACAGGAAAGTTATCCTTCAAAGCAAAGGGGATTTCTAAAATTTGATGTGCATGGGGAAAAGACAAATCTGAAGGTTCTGCCTAAAGGAGGAGAGCTGGGACGGATTTTATCGGAGAAAAAGATAAAGTATAATACCATTTCCATATGTTTTGCCGGATTATTTGATACTGTATCCAGCTTTAATAAAAGCGGATTTTCACTAAGCCCGGATTTTGATAATGATGTTACGGAACTGCACCTCAATGAAATGTATAAGGCAGAAAAGGTGATCCATTTTACTGCAGCCGATGAGCACCGCGTATATTTTTCGCTGACAAGGATACAGAGCGCAAAAGAAAAAGGGATCGAAAAGGAATTTCCCGGTGTCCATTCTGATATAGGCGGAAGTTATCCCAGTCAAAAGGAAGTGGTTGACGAAATAGTTAATGGCCTGCCTGATGTTTTAGAAAAAGAAAGGCTGCGGGTGGTTGACCAGGGCTGGTATACAGACAAGGAACTAACAGTAAACAATTGGACAGGTAAACTGTCGGGTACACGTGATTTAAAGAAGGATTACAGTTTTATCCCCCTGCATTTCATGTCAGAATTCGCTACTAAAATGCCTGTTCCCTTATTATTTGATCAGGTTACCCTGGAGAAAAGATTCCCGATCAGTAAAAACCCGGCGCATCTGTTATGTTATATTAAAACGAGATTACATGCATATGTATTTGGAAAAGCAGGAAGGTTATTATTTATACCTTATTCTACTTTGAAGGCCGCTCTGCGGGGCAAAAAAATCACAGCGGCGCAATATGCTGCGCTGCTTGAAGAGCAAAAACAACTGAGACTATTGCGTAACAAATTTTTACACTGGTCGGCAGATTATGATGGCGTAGCTGAGACAATGAAACCAAATATTGAAAAGGGAATCCGTAAAAGAATACCTCATGAAGGTTAAACAAATATGTATAGTAAAACTGATAGTATTACAACTAATCATTGTAAGTCACTTATCATCTTGTAAGCAGATGCAAAAAGAAGAATATGAATGGATACCGACAGTAGGTGCCCCTGAAGAGTACCCGGTGAAGATTATTAGCGGACAGTTTTTGTCTGATTATGGGTTTAGTCCTCAACTTCCTCAATCAGACTTTGATAACTCTGGCTGGGGCGATAGCGGGGGTGTGATGTTGGTGGGGCCAGATAAAAAACCTGTACCGGATAGTTTACATGTAACGTGGTTATCATTTGCTGAAAATCAATGTTATAAAGGGAGTTTCGCTTTGCCGTCTGAACGGATTGCAGCTTTACTGAAAGCAGGATACGTCTACCATGAAACCAACGCAAGAGAAGACTTTAATTACTTAACACTTGGCTTTTCGCCCGGCGGTCATATCACACTGTGGATTACTGGCGGACCCGCGCAGGTAGAGGTGGCAACTTTTAAAGCTGAACCTGTAAAGCTGCAGCGCAAGGATGTGGGACCCGATGACGGTTATCTTTTTGAGCCGGGATTTATCACAGATAGTTATACAAGGAATGTACCTGCAGCATTGCGTGAGGATATTGTGAAGAACGGGATAAACTATGTCAAATACCAGGAGTGGCAAAAAAAGTATAGCTATCGCTTTAAGGTGAATGACGATGCTGTTAAATATTATCATTTGTTCCCTTCGTATTTTAATGAAGAATCTGAGCAGATATTTGATGAGCAATTACATGCTAATCCATTGGATCAAAGGGCGGTTCCAAAGAGCGTTTTTGTGGTCTGGTTTGATAAAAAGCAGCAAAAGATGTCTACAGAAATTGTTTTTGATGAACAGGAGATCCGAACTGCATTTGCGGAACTGACTGCAGCTGATCCAGGTTTGTTGTCATTTACAGTTGATCCGGATCAGTATACTGTTAAGGTAAGTCTTAGCCATGGTAAAAAAAATCACGTTTTTATGAATCAGAAGGCATTGACGACTTTGGTGTCTAATTAGTTTTTGGATGGTAGGAGACGATTTTTCAAGGTTAGAGACAAGCCGTGTATCACTTAAACTGATACCGCCATATTTTATGCGCAGGTATGGGGTACGACAGGTTTTTAGTACTGCCGGAGCAGAAACCGTGCTGAAGTATGAAATGGAAATTACTTATAAAAAGACGATTGCTGAAGGATTGAGACTATTTGAGTTAAATCGCTTTGATCAGTTGTACATTAATAATGAGGTTCCGGATTCTATAGCCGATGAGCTGGCTTTCCGTACGGGACAGGTATTCTTCCCCTTGCAGGTACTGGTGGATTTTGCAGGCAGGTATGTTTCTGTATATAACCTTGTGGAGATCCGGGAAAGATGGACTGTATTAAAAAAAGAACTCCTGGAGTTTTTTGCTGGTGAAGAAGTTGAAACCTACTTCGGGTATCAGGAAGCGGTACTCAGGGATCAGGATAAAATCAATGATATTTTTGGTAAGGACATCCTTATACGCGCGTATTTTGCCGGATTATATCAAACTTATGTGGCTGAAAAAGAATTGGATTCTTTACTGTATTTTCCACTGACAGGGCATGCTGCACCTGTATTATTCAGTGTGAAAGAAACCCTGGTGCCACATTATAATTCTAGCGGACAATTGGAAATTATCCATAAGGGGACTGCGGATGATGACAGGAGTATAGCTGATATCCTGCGTTATGACGATTACGCTACTTCCCGTGACGACGATCAGTCACTGGAAAAAATTAAAGCACATTACAAAGCGAGATATGCATTGAACGCGGAGACAAGAAGTATTGAAGCAATGGAAGCTTCCTGGATGATGTTTCTGGACAGGGAAGAAATAACGAGTATAAGCATGTATGAAATATCCGGTTTGGATGAATTAACAGAAAAGGAAGTTGCAGCTGTTAATGCTGCGGAAGAGAAAAAGGATCAGCCTGCTGGACCAGGGGCTAAGTTTATGAAAATATTGTTTGGATAAGATATGGCAGAGAAATATATCGTTGTACAGGGAGCTACGTGCCAGTGTAATTTTGGTACTGCACCGGATATGCTGAAGGTGCTGAGCCAGACCAAGGAGTATGCAAATGACAAAAGCGGAGCGAGCAAAGCTATTGCCAGTACCAAAGATATTGGCTCTACATTTAACAGTAATACCTTTGGCTCATGTTCAAAACAAAATAACCGCCCGTGTACCGCAGTAGTTACGGAGTGGAAAGGGTTTTATGAGAAGGTTACGCTGACCAATGGAGGTAAAGTTTTGCTGGAGGATAGTAAGGCAACCTGCCCGATAGGCGGAGCTGGCTGTATTAAGATCATGAAACACGGGCAGAGCGCGGAGGTGAGTAAACAGCATACGGAAAAAGCGAATCCGAAAGTACAAAAGGCACTCAATCCGGCGGTAGACCTGAATGCTTATCAACGGCCAAAATTCAGTGCTGAAGGAATAACGTTATCATAAATATTATGGCTAAAAAAGGAGTTAAAAAAATAGCGATGACGGCCCATCAGGTTTATTATCCCAAGATGGGTGGTGGCCGGGTGCTTGTGCTGCCTGCGGCAGGTAAAACTTCCTTCTATGTATCTGAATGGTTACCGGAGACGCCAGATGCGGAGAAGGATAAAGTAACCTGGACTTTGCAGGATGGCGGACGCACAGAAGTGATCGTACAATATCAGGGAAAGGGTTCAAAATTAAACAATTTCAGTATTTCAAAGCGGCTGGCAGGTGCACAGGTATATTATCTGGAAGCTGCGATAGCAGGTGCAAGGGATGGTGTGAACCTTACCGGGCTTAAAGTCCGTGCCTTTTGTGAACCAAAAATCACGGATTCCAAATGGAGCCTGGAGGACGATGGAGCGGATATCCGCAAGTCTAAAACAATTCAGTACGGCCAGGATGTAAACCTTAGTTTAACGACAGAGGGACTCAACGGATATCATTTAACTATCGAAGTTTACAGCCGGAAATGGTTTACGGATAAGATTATCCATGTCTACAATGGAGTAAAATGCCCTAATGGTGTAGTGAGTTTAAAGATCAGAGATACCTTTAGCTGGTTTGGTAAGATGAACGGGGATAAAACTGAACACGAGTTTTACGTAATGGTTCGGATTGAGGGTAAAAGTGGGTATGTAAAGGATAATTTTGACGACGATGTTCATGGGCGGTACCTCAAGGTTGAAGGGGTAATTTATAACAAGGTAGTGGCAGGGGCGCAAAATAACAATCTTCCGGTAAAGGTAGGAGAGAGCGATTTTAATATCAAGCGTTATGAGCCCTGCAGTTTTACACAGCTCGAAATTACTGATGAAGGCAAACCCTTTCTTTTATTTGATGAGGCGAAACTACAGCTTAAATCATTGAAAAAGGATAAGTTTTCCAGGTCTGAAATGATTTACTATGATTACAATAAATGGAATATAACAAGTAAGGCAAAACCTGTACTGGATAAACTGTCGGTGTTTCTGCTGGAATCTCCCTATGTGCCGGTAGAGCTGGGTTCACATACAGATCTGCGTGGCACGGACGAGTATAATATGAAACTGTCTGCGAAAAGAGCGGATGCGGCAGTTGAATACCTGGTAGGTAAAGGGATTTCCAGAAACAGGATTAAGGCCAGGGGATATGGTGAAACCATGCCCCTGATTGTTAAGGACCACATGACCGAAGAAGATCATCAGCAGAACCGCCGTACTACGATCTTATTTAAGATTTTTGAGAACAACGCTGAGAATATCATCTATGAGACTATTGCGGGAGGGGTAGACCTTAAAAAGCAATTGAGTTTAAGTATTAAAAATCTGACCAATAAAGGATGTCTGGGTACGCCGCTGCATCCAATTCAGAAGATCAGGGTACTGGAATTTACAGCGCTTACAGATGATATAAACCCTAAATATGAATTACAGGTTAACGGTGGCGGTATCAGTCCGAAAGTTTATTCGGCATTAAATGATCTTAAGATCATGCCTTTTAAATATATCTGGCCGCGGTTAAATGCACCGAATAAGTTTTTATATTATATCAATACCTGCAGGTATTTTTCTAACAAAGAACGAGCTACACTGGCGGTTGTGGTTTATCCGGATGTGAAATGGGACTTCCATTTTTCACTTAACCTGAGCAATTCTCAAAGTGTAAAATGGCAGAAACTGTCGCCTGCAAAACATAAGGAAATGCAGGTAAAAGCCGGAAAGCTTGGCGCAGAGGGAAGATGGAAGCAAGTGGAGGTAGATTTTGGTGTTATGCTGGAGGCAAACTGGAACAAATCGGGAGATAGCTATGCTGGCAATGCAGACATCACAATGAAGTTTGAAGATAAAATCAAAGCGGTCTATTCCATCTTTGCTTCGTTTAAGAAATTTGCCAAAGCAGTTACCGACACGACCAAAGGTAAGCTGACAAAAACCCGTTTGGGGAAAGCGTTACCTTTTAGTATAGAACTTCAGGCTCCAAATTTTTGTCTGGGTGCAGAATGGCAGTTGGAAAGGGGAGAAAATCGAGGACAGAAAACCAATGAGATCGGTACACAGGTCAAGTTCTATTTTAATTCAGATCCGCTGCTGCTGGTTGCTATCAATATAGACCTCCTTGCTGCAGCGGTTACGGCTGCTGGTACTGCAACAGGAAATCCGCAGGCGGGGGCGATTTTTAATGATATCAGGGATTGGCTGGCAGATGAGGATCATGATATCACCTTTAAGCTGTACATTGATCTGGTATTAAAAGGAGAACTTAAAGGAGCGGCTAATATTGAAATGAATACGGCATCGGACAATAACAAGTTGAATGCGAAACTGGCTGCCAGATTATCTGCAGAAATAGAGGCGGGGCTGGAAATAGAAGGTAAGGCGGTATTTATTGGTATAGAGGCCGTTGCAAATGGTAAGATTAAAGCTTCGGGTATTGCGTCTGGAACATTTGGCCATAACTTAAAATATGATGAGCGGGGATTGAGTTACCGCCCGGAACTGATCTTTGAGGGGCTGATCGTAAAGTTTGTGATCAAAGCTGACGCTGGTCTGACTATTAAAAAGGGGCCGTTTAAGGGTAAAAAGAAAGAAATCGATCTTGGAAGTTACGAGACAGAAAAAACACTGATCCCGGAATTTGATGTCATAAAAAACCTGGAAAAATATGCCGGTATCAGTGCCGATATCCCGCTGATAAGAAGTACAAACACATAAATATTAATAAATATCTATATGAAACCTGCATAAGATTAAATCGTATAAAAAGTAATGAATACCGGCTTACAAGCTCGTGAATTCAAATAAAACAATAAGAAATAATCTTATGTATGCTTCATAACAATTAAAACTCAATTATTTACATATGAAACCATCACGAACTTTCAGATCACATAACGAAATGGATACAAGATCATGATAGCTTCATCACAATTAAAATCATTTATTTAAATATGAAAATAATAGCCCTGAATTCCTTGTTACTGGTGACCATGCTGTCATGTACCTCTTCTACGGAGAAGAAAAATGACACTACAGATTCAACAAACAAAGTAAGTGTGAAAGAAAGTGCTGCTGTCGCCGCAAAGTTTGATCTGTCGCTTATCAAATTCTCTGAGAATATTGACGACTTACTGAAAAGTGAGTCTCTAACTTTAAAAGACGGGACCGATACCGAATCCACCATCATGGGGTATGAAAGTTTCGCAAGTTCGGCACCGCAGTTAATGGTTTATAATAACCGTGTGCTGACAGGTGGAAAAACAGGTCAGAAAAATATGCTGGTAATGCATTACGCTACAAAAGGACATCAGCTGAACATGTATGAATTAAAATTATACGATGCTGCGCAAACCAGATCGCTGGAAAGTGACCTGCAAGCCAAATTAGGTAAGCCGGTGTTTACTGAAGACTCTGGTTTAAATAAAAATTCGATCCAACTTGATGAGAATGGCGACGAGGATAAAGGACCCCGTGAGGATAAAAAGTTTCTGGTATGGGAAGATAAGAATACGGGTGTTTCTTATTTTTTCATCGAAGTAAAGGTCGCCAATAAAATCACTTATGGAGAATTGACCGCAATCAATACGAAAAGTAAAAACGCTGAAATCTGGATTAAGTTCAGGGGCTTTAATTGGTATAAAAAATAGCTTAAGAATAAAATTGAAATAATAAAAGATGCTTAAACCATATTATGTAATAGAATTTACTGCGGCAGCCTGCATGTTCGAAATATATGTGAACGATATACCTGTTGTTACATCAGATTTTTCCGGACAGCTGTCATCCATGGTTCCTGCAAATTATGGGATTCTTGGGAGTGGTATTCATAGCCTCAAAGCCAGGATGATGCCGCATTCCGGGCAAACAGTTTTGGATCCGGAAGCAGTATTGCTTTACAAGCTCAAATTATATGATGTGAGTTATGGCTTTCAGCTACAAAACGAGATAATTCAGTACAATTTTCCTAAACCAGATGAATCTAAAATGATTCCCTATGCGGAAAAGACAGACACATTTCAGGGTGACGTGCCTTATAGTCTGGCAGGATGGAAAAATGGATTGGACTTAAAAAATGAGGATGACATTGATTATAAGCTTAGAAAGGCTTACAAACGTATTGCCGCAATGATTGAGAATAAACAATATGACCAGTTCTTATCAAGTATCGCCAATAGGGAAGAGATCATGGCTACTTCGATGTACCTCAATGATCAGAAAGCGAGGGGAAGAATGAACCGTTTAATGAAAGATTTTGAAAATGGTTTTACGCTCATGCCTTTACCGGAAAATGCTGTTGTCAGATTACATGGAAACGGTAAGGTGGCGGCGTTAAAAAAACTAAATGGTGAACCTGCTCTTTCTTTGTATAATCCTGAAACGGAAGAAGAATTGATGATTGAACTGGGATTTTACATTCCTGCAGGGAAGACGGAATTTGAAGTGATCTGATTGATCATACATGATACAGCGTAGCGGTAGGGTGTACTGAACATGATGGCAAAGATGGTAAATGTAAAAGGGGCCGGTCAACTTGATCCGGCCCCTTTTATGAAAAAACTGATTATGGCTTATCGTCAGTCAGTTCGAAACCCCATGATTTGCCTTTTTCTGTAGCAGGGATTCCGCTGGTCATCCATAACGGTGCTTTTGCGCCCTTCAGGTAATAATCAAAAAACTGCTGTTCACGAATCTGGATATCTTTCCTGTTCTGACGAAGTACGAGATTGTGTGCTTCATTATTATAGTTCAATAGCCATACTGGCTTGCCTAATCTTCTTAAGCCAGTAAACATCTCAATTCCCTGGTACCATGGTACGGCCCCATCGGCATCATTAGACATGATCACTACTGGTGTGCTTACTTTTGGCAAAGCAAAAAGCGGGGAGTTCTCAATATACAATTCTGGTTTTTCCCAAAGGGTAGCGCCGATCCTGCTTTGTGTTTTTTCGTATTGGAACTGTCTGTTCATTCCGGATTCCCAGCGCATACCTCCATATGCTGATGTCATGTTTACTACCGGTGCTCCTGCCCATGCAGCAGCGTACATATTGGTACGGGTTATCAGGTGAGCAACCTGGTAACCGCCCCAGCTTTGTCCCTGGATACCGATCTTAGTACCATCTACCCAACTGTTCTTCTTTAGTGATTCTACGCCCGAATTGATAAACTCTTCGGCAGATTTACCCGGGTAGCCTTTTTCATAACTGATATCCGGTGCAAACACCAGGTAACCATTACTCACAAAGAAAGAAATGTTTAATCTTGATGGGGTAGGAGCAGGTGCATTATAACTATATAACCCATCTGATAGTTTTTCATAGAAATAAACAATCATCGGATATTTTTTTGACGGATCAAAGTTTTCTGGTTTATACAAGATACCTTCGGATTGGAAACCTTTGGGGGTAGTCCATTTTACAAGTTCTGCAGTTCCCCAGTTATAATTTTGCTGCTGCTGGTTGGTATTACTTAATTTAACTTCATTTTTTAAATCTGCTGAAACGTACACATTAGGAGAAACAGAGTAATTTCCTTTATCATAAATATAGCGATCTGCATCTTTTGCTTTGATTAAGCCAGAGTATTTGAACTTACCCATCACTACCAGCTCAGGATTTTTATTGTCGCCCACACTGGTTCTATAATAACCATTTTCTTTGGTTGTATGATTAAACGCCGCTAACCAAACAGGTTCGCTTTTTTTGATGAAACGTGCTTCAGGATCTACTTGTTCGTAGCGGAAGGTGATTTTATTTTGTCGTCCAAATCCATTGGTGATATTCTTTGCTGCGCCTTTGCCATCCGGAGAAAAGCTCCAGATATCATACCTGTCGTAAATCAGTACTTGTTTATCATCTTCGGTCCAGCCAGCGCTACCATATGCAGAAGGATCGTCTGGTACGTCGTTGTCTTCATCGGCGAATTTTATTGCAGCATCAGCAGTTAAGGTGGTTATCTTTCCGGAAGATACGTTATAAGTTGACCATAACGAGGTTTTCTTATCAAAGTATAGTATATAATTCCCGCCTGGCGAAGCCATCGCATAACCTGTTAAACCAGTAATGATTTTCTTTTTGCTGCCTGTTTTAGAATCTACCAGGTAGTAGTCGCGCAAGCTGCCGCCAGTCCATTGTGCTTGTACACGGTTACCATAGTCAGTAGAAGCCAGCACATAAGAAGCATCACCATCTTTTACAATATTGGCTTCAGGGAGTTTCATGTCGGTCAGTGGAATGATCTTTGGATCACTGCTAAAAATATCGATCATGCTCAGGTAACTCCTTTTAGCTTCTTTTTCTGCATTTTTCAATTGCATTGGCTGCAGGTAGTCGTCTTTGTAGCCCCATACATCAAGTTTTGCATTTTCAAAATCAACTAAAGTAGTATCCTTAGCTTTTTTTAATGGTGCGATACCAAAGTATAGTTTTGTTCCTTCTTTGCTGAAGCTTAAAGTGCCATCGCCGCTTACAGTCCATTTTGACGGTAAACCGTCTATTTCATTGTCGACTAATATTTGAGCGGTATCTAAGTTCAGTGTGCTGAAATAGATGCTGTAATCTTTAATCTCTGTTTTCTCCGGAGAAGTTTCCCCTAAAAAGGCAACTTGTTCTGCGTCTTCGTCAAAAATGAAGTTTTTAAAATTCCCTTTAACGTTAACCAAAGTTTTAAGTGTTCCTTTTTCTGTGTTTAAAAGGAATACACCTGGTTTCACTGTTTTGTCTTTTTTAGATCCGCTAACGCTAAAGATCAGTTCTTTACCGTTTTTGCTAAAGGTATAGTCAGAAACATATTTATATGTTTTTTCAATACCAGTCAGCAAATTCCTTACAATCAGGTCACTGCCTTCTTTTTTGTCTTTATCTTTTCCTCCGGTTTCGTCCTGGGCAAAATAGTCGCTATCGCTGTCTGTTGCCGATACCGCCGGCTTTTTTTTGGCGGTATCTATCGGAGATTCTTTGTGATAAGCAAGGTAAGTACCCGCATTTTCCGAAATCTGGAATGATTTTACGCGTGGTATTTTTGTAATTGCTGCATTTAAAAGGTTCACAAAGCCTAAAGAATCTTTAGCCATTTCGTCTGCTTTTTTCTTTTTTATCTTTTCCTGACGTGTAGCTGCGTACAGGGGCTTGATCATAAAAGCTGCAAATTTCGAATCTGCACTAAATTTTAGCATTTCTCCTCTGGGTACACTAATCTTTGAGTTACTTGTAAGGTTATTCAGGTATAGATGTGCATCTCCCTGCTGCGGGATAATAGAATAAGCTGCCCATTGCCCATTGTTTGATAGTTTCTTTACGCCAACACTTTCCCAGGCATCATATACCGTATGATCCAGCGGTTTTTTCTGAGCGAAGGTGACGGTCGCGAAGAACAGGAAGGCAAAAGTGAGATTTTTCTGCATAATTGCTGTTTAGATTTAAATGGTGTGGTTATCCAACTCTAAAAATTGCAAATTTTTATCAATATATACTATATGTATATCAAATTTTACATAATTCAATCACTATTAAGGATATAATTACAAATTCTATTCAGAGAAATTCTGAACTTCAGTGACAATTGAAATTAAATCAATGTTATGGACAGGTATGGGAAGGCCATAAAACAGAAAAGGCTATCTCTTTTGGGAGATAGCCTTTTGTTAATAATCCGTGGGACTATTTACCTTTTTTTTCTTGTGTTTTAACTTGTTGTTGCTGACGCATGTAGTCGTCTAAACGAGTTTGAAACTTAGATTTTTTCTTTGTTTCTTCAGGTTTTTTCTTGTTTTCTTTAAGAATGTTATGAATTTTCTCATCGTTAACCATTGATTTGATCAGGAACTGCTGTCCGAATGTCATCATGTTGGCTAAGAAATAATAGTAATTTAAACCTGCAGGATAGCTGTTCAGTACACCTAAGAAAACGATTGGCATGATATAACCAATATATTTCATTTGTCCTGTAGCACCAGAAACCTGGTTATTGAAATAAGTATAGATCAATGTAGATATCGTCATCAGGATACACATTAAACTTAAGTGATCGCCAATGAACGGGATACTGAATCCGAATTTAATGAAATCATCATAAGTCGAAAGGTCATGCATCCATAAAAAACTTTGTCCCCTTAATTCGAATAAATTCGGGAAGAAGAAGAAAAATGCCATTACGATTGGTAACTGAAGCAGCATTGGTAAACAACCGCCCAATGGATTTACCCCGACCTGTTTATAAAGTTTTAAGTATTCTTGCTGTAATAATGTAGCATTATCTTCGCCCACTTTAGCTTTGATCTCATCCATCTCTGGTTTTAAGATCCTCATTTTAGCCATAGAGATATACGACTTGTAGGTCAATGGTGATAAGACAACCTTTAGCGCAAGCGTTAAAACGAAGATAATCAGCCCATAATTCCATCCAAATCCTTCCAGGAAGTTAAATACCGGGAGAACAACAAATCTGTTGATGTATTTCAAAGGAACGTAACCCATCTCTACCAGTTTCTCAATTTCATGGCCCTGTGCTTTTAATACTTTAAATTGGTTAGTTCCGAAATAGAACTGCATTTTATAGTTTTGAGCAGCAAGCTGGTTGAAAGGAAGGTTAACCGTTGCAGCATATCCTTTCACTTCACCAGGTGTAGTCAGGATAGTTGAAGTCATGCTCGCTTTTACAAAAGGATCTGAAGGGATCAGGATAGAAGAGAAAAAGTGTTGTTTAAAGGCAATCCATTCGATCTTTTCTTTTGCTAATACTTCTGTTTCGTCTTTTGCCAGACTCAGGTGATCCGGACTTTTATCTACGTATTTGTAGTAAGGGCCGGAGTACTGCGCTTCATTCTTTAATGATTTCTCTTGTTGTAAGAGAACAGTCTGCCAGTTTAAGGCAATGCTGTCACGCTGAATTACCTGGTTCATCCCGTTAAGGTTGATGTTAAAAGCAACATCATGAGAATTAGGAGATAAAGCATATACAAACTCAATGTATTTATCCGCACTGTAGGTAGCACGCATTACCATTGAATTCGCAGTTTGTGAAGCAGTGAAATAAAGATCATTGGTTTTGACCAATTTACCGCCAATGTTTAAAGTCAGCCCGAAAACATTATCATCACCATCAAATAAAACTACAGGTTTACCCTGGTAGTTTTTTTCTCCTTTGACTTCTACTGATTTAATTTTACCACCCTGGTTGGTGAAAGTTAACTTTAAAGCTTCGTTTTCTAATACGCTGGTTTTAGCAATACCAGATATATTTGCACCAAAAGGTCCTTTTAATGCTGCTGAATCTACTGCTGGAGTGACCGAATCCTGTGCTGCAGCTACAGGAGCTTTTTTAATGCCAGCTTTATTTGCGGAATCAAGAGCAATCCGCTCACGTTCTTTCTTAATTTCTGCCTCTCCCGGCTTAAAGAAATAGAAAGAACCAGCCAAAACGATCATAATCAGGAACAATCCTGTGAATGTATTTTTATCCATTATTGTGGTTTAAACGCGTATTAGTTTGTTTTTTTCTTCGCATACTCCATCGCAGCGGCGACAAATTTAACAAAAAGTGGGTGAGGATTAGCAACAGTTGACTTTAATTCGGGATGAAATTGTCCACCAACGAAAAACGGATGGTTTTTAAGCTCGATAATTTCTACCAGATTACTGTCAGGATTTGTTCCCGAAGCAATCATTCCTGCTTCTTCATATTGATTTAAATAAGCACTGTTAAATTCATAACGATGTCTGTGACGCTCGTTGATATGTGGTTTACCATAAGCTGCATAAGCCTTGGTACCCTTTTTAAGGTCACACGGATAAGAACCTAAACGCATCGTACCGCCTTTGCTGGTTACTGTTTTCTGATCTTCCATCATATTGATCACCGGATCAACAGTATCTTCATCAATTTCTGTAGTATTTGCGGTTGGCAAGCCCAGTACATTACGGCCAAATTCAATTACCGCGCATTGCATACCTAAGCAGATACCAAAAAACGGGACTTCATTTTCACGTACGTAACGGATCGAATCAATTTTACCTTCAATACCACGGCTTCCGAATCCGGGAGCAACCAAAACACCATCTAAATGCTGTAACTTTTCTTTAGCATTATCAGGATAGATCTCCTCAGAGTGAATATATTCGATTCTTACTTTGCATTCATTTTTTGCACCTGCATGAATAAACGACTCAATGATCGATTTATAGGCATCAGGTAATTCAACATATTTACCAATCAAACCGATTCTTACTTCGGCAGTAGGATTTTTGAGGCGGCCTAAGAAATCTTTCCAGCTTTCCATATCCGGCTCATTTTTCTGAGGAAGTTTAAGCTTGCTCAATACTGTTTTATCCAGCTGCTCTTTCATCATCAATAGAGGCACAGAATAGATAGATGAGGCATCCATAGATTCGATAACCGCATTTACGTTCACATTACAGAACAATGCGATTTTTTTACGGATATCCATATTGATATGGTGCTCCGTACGGCAAACCAGGATGTCTGGCTGGATACCATACTCAAGCAGCATTTTAACAGAGTGTTGGGTTGGTTTTGTTTTTAACTCACCGGCTGCAGCAAGGTAAGGTACCAATGTCAAGTGAATTACAATGGCATTGTTGGCACCGGCTTCCCACTTAAACTGTCTTACCGCCTCAACAAAAGGTAATGATTCAATATCACCTACGGTACCGCCAAGTTCAGTAATTACTATATCAAATTCACCTGTATCGCCCAGGATACGCATGTTGCGTTTAATCTCGTCAGTAATATGCGGTACAACCTGGACTGTTTTACCCAGGTATTCTCCCTGGCGTTCTTTATTGATTACATTTTGGTAGATACGGCCGGTAGTAATGTTGTTTGCCTGTGATGTAGGCACATTTAAGAAACGTTCATAGTGGCCCAGATCCAAATCGGTTTCTGCACCATCTTCTGTTACGTAGCATTCGCCATGCTCATATGGATTTAATGTTCCGGGATCGATATTGATATAAGGATCGAATTTCTGGATGGTTACCCGGTAACCTCGTGCTTGTAAAAGTTTGGCTAATGAAGCGGAGATGATGCCCTTTCCTAAAGAGGAAGTAACACCGCCCGTAACAAAAATATACTTAGTCATGTTTGTGAGTTTGTGAAATAAAAGCAGTTTTTAAGGCTCTTTTATTGTTTTTGTACGGGATACAAAGCTACAGAAAATTGTGACACCAGCCTAAAGGATTGCGAATATTTTTATCCTGATTAAGTACAGGTAATTTTAGGACAGGCCTGAAATGAAAAAAAGACCAGGTGAAATACCGGGCCTTTTTTAATTTTATATTTGGTTAGAATATGCTTGATTGATATAGTGCTAAAACCGCTGTTTGTAACACTAAGGTAAAACTAGTATTATTTTTTTAAAATAGTATACAGATAGCAATAAAAAAGCTAAAAATATTATAACTATCTGATTATCAATAATAATATTTATTGTGCTCTATAGGTTGCTTTACTATTATTACCTGTTTTTTAACTAAACTTAACCTTGGTGATAATCGTTATATTGACGCTTATTCACACACTTGGTGTTTTTAGTACACTAAGCATTGATTCTATTTACAGCACTCATAATAAGGTTTAACTTTTTGTTCTGAAGTAGACCAGGCAATGTAAATTTTACTTTCTTTACCGATCCGGTATTGAAAGCCGTTAAGTCCGGAATGCCTCAGTTCTGTAAAAAACTTTTTATCGGGAGTGTTTTTATCAGGCTCTTCTGCTTCAGTTACTGCGGGTTCCAATAAGTTCTCTTCTTCGAAAAAAAGATTGAGTTCCTCTTTTATGAAATTTATCTGTTTTTTCTCTCTGCCGAGGTCCAGATCCTCTTTGTAATTATCTAAAAGTTCTTTCGCTTTAATCGTTTTTGTATAGACCTGTTTTCCGCCTGCCGGAGTAATCGTAAAGATAAACTCCATATTCTTAGGTTTATCTCCTTTCAGTACCAGCTTAAAAGTGTCTAGTTTCAGCGTATCGGTAAAGGACCAAAGTACAGTTTTAGTCCGCGATGCGTCTGGAATATGGGTGTCTTTTCCTGTATTTGAACAGGCTGCTAAAAACAAGGAAAGAAGGAGCAGGTTAATGTAAATTTTATTCATATGAAGGCAGTGTCTTAACAAGATAAGAAATTATCTGCCTTTTAGCCTAATGATTTTTTCAAGATCTTCAGGCGTGTCGACAGCGATAGTCTCCAGCGCAGTTATTTTTGTCTGTATCTTAAAACCGTTTTCTATCCAGCGCAGCTGTTCAAGGCTTTCAGCGAGCTCTAATGACGATGGCTGTAAGCTGGTGATCTGAAGCAAGGCATCAATGGTGTACCCATAAATCCCTATATGTTTATAGAATTGATGTGCGGCTGCCCAATTTTTCTCCTGCTCGTTACGGATAAATGGGATTGGCTGTCTGCTAAAATAAATAGCCTGCTGACTGCTATTGATCACTACTTTGGGAATATTGGGATTAAAAAGTTCATCGTCATCGTGGATGTTTTTGATCAGTGTAGCCAGCTGCACATCAGGATCTTCAAAACAGGAGCTGAGCAAGTTGATCTGGACAGGATCAATATAGGGCTCATCGCCCTGGATATTGATGATTACATCAAAGCCTGTTATCTTTGCGGCTACTTCTGCGCAGCGATCGGTACCGCTCTGGTGGTCGGCCCTGGTAAGTACATAGTCGCCTCCAAACCGTTGTACTTCTTCAATAATCCGCGTATCATCGGTTGCGATTACTATTTTGTCCAGGCTGCTTGCACTGCATGCTTGTTCGTAAACCCGCTGGATCATCGTTTTACCATCGATATCAATCAATGGTTTACCGGGAAACCTGGTAGATGCATAACGGGCGGGTATAATTCCAAGCTTGGCCATATTAAAACAATCCGTGAATTTCTGCTTCGATTGACTGGATCACTGCACCCAGGTCTTCCGGATTATTTGTGAAATCTAGTTTATCCTTATCCAGGATCAATAATTTACCTAATGAATAGTCTTTGATCCATGCTTCATATTTTTCATTCAGTTTAGATAAATAATCTAAACGGATGCTTGCTTCATAATCCCTTCCGCGGCGCTGGATGTTGTTAACTAACGTAGGCACAGAAGCACGAAGATAGACCAGTAAGTCCGGCGGTTTGATAAATGAAGTAATGTTATCAAATATATCCTGGTAATTTTTATGGTCACGTGTAGTCATTAGCCCCATCTCATGCAGGTTCTCAGCAAAAATATGGGCATCCTCATAGATCGTCCGGTCTTGAATCACATTGCGTTTATGCGTCTCAATATCTACAATTTGCTGAAAGCGGCTATTTAAAAAATAGATTTGCAGGTTGAAACTCCAGCGTTTCATGTCGCTGTAAAAATCTTCCAGATAGGGATTGTTATCTACTGCTTCGTATAAAGCTTCCCAACCGTAATGTTTGGCAAGCATACTTGTTAATGTGGTTTTACCGGCACCTATGTTTCCAACTATGGCTATATGCATATAATTTTATCTGATGAGCTTAAGATAGTAATTTTTTGATCTGTATGGTTAAAACGGTCTGAAACCGATTAATTCTCTGACTTCCTTTATTGTTTTTCTGGCACTTTCCCTTGCTTTTTCTGCACCATGGTTAGCTACTTTACGCAGATAATCGTCGTCTTTGGCGATCTCTTCAATCCGTTCGCGAATAGGCGAATTAAAAATGATCATGTCTTCTGCAAGCTGCTTTTTAAAGTCGCCGTAACGGATTGCACATTTATTATATAATTCATCAAAATGCGCAATGGTATCCGGAGTTGAAACGATCTTCATCAAATCGAACAAGTTCTGTATGGCCTCGGGTTTTGCCTGGTTCTCTTCTGTCGGCCCCCCGTCAGATACTGCTTTTAATACCTTCTTACGAATAATCTCGGGAGAGTCTGACAGGTAAATGCAGTTGGCATCACCTTCGGATTTACCCATCTTACCTTTACCGTCTAAGCCTGGTACTTTAACCAGGTTTGCAGAATAACTGAATGCAAAAGCTTCAGGAAAGTAGTCGGCATTGTATAAACGGTTAAAGCGGTTTCCGAAAGTCCTGGTGAACTCTAAATGCTGTTCCTGGTCTTTACCTACAGGAACTTTAGTGGCTTTATGGATCAGGATATCTGCTGCCATCAGTGAAGGATAGGTTAAAAGACCTGCGTTTACATTATCCGGCTGTGACCTGATTTTGTCTTTAAATGAGGTACTTCTTTCCAATTCGCCCATATATGCGTTCATGTTCAGGTACAGGTAAAGCTCGGTTACCTCGGGTACATCCGATTGTATATATATAGTGCATTCTTCCGGGTTAATGCCGCAAGCAAGGTATTCTACCAATACATGTTTAACATAGCCATGTAAGTCGCCAGGGGTAGGGTGTGTAGTTAAGGAATGCAGATCGGCAATGAAGAAAAAACAATTATATTCATGCTGCATTTTTACAAAGTTGCTTACCGCACCAAAGTAATTTCCCAAATGTAATTTTCCGGTCGGCCGGATTCCACTTACTACTATCTCTTTCATTGTAATTTATTTTTGAGAATCCGATGAAGGATTCAAGAGGCCGAAATTAATAAAAAAGCATTGTTTAACGTGGTAATTGTTATTTTTTTCGTTAAGGATGGTAACTGTGAGGGAGTTTGTATTGTAATAGATGTGATATTTTGGTTCTGATTTTAGAAAGAGACATTTTTTTGTAGTTTTGAGTTAGATGATCTATTTCCTAAAGCAAATACACCGAATTTACCTGTTGTTCATTATTTTGCTGTTTTTTGTTCTTTTTTATCCGTTTTATTATTTTTTGGCTAAAAGGCCGGAGTGGTATGGTCTGTTAAATAAGACGAGGGCGCTGAATAGTTGGTTGTGCAGTATTTGTACAGGTATATTTTTCCGTTTTACTTACGCGGAACCGTTGGATCATGCCAAACATTATATTTTTTGTGGTAACCATACCTCTAACCTGGATATTATGATCTTTTGCATTTTGGCGAAGGGGAGGTTTAGTTTTATGGGAAAGGATGACCTGCTGAAGAACCCGGTGCTGAAGATATTTTTTAATACCATTGATATTCCTGTAAACCGGGATAGTAAAATTTCTGCTTACAGGGCGTTTAAAAGAGCGGGGGAGAACCTGACAAAGGGAATGAGCCTGATTATTTTTCCGGAGGGTACAATTAACGAAGAGTATTATCCGCCGGTGTTGTCGCCTTTTAAGAATGGGCCATTCAGGCTGGCCATAGATACGCAGACGGACATTGTTCCGGTAAGCATTACTGACGCATGGAAGAAATTATGGGATGATGGGGCTAAGCATGGCTCGCGTCCGGGAATCTGCGATATTTATGTGCATGCGCCTGTTTCTACAGCGGGTTTGCTGCCGGATGATGCAGATCAATTAAAAGACCGTATTTTTGAAGTAATAAATAGTAAAATCGTGAAAGCATGAATATAGATAAAGAGACGATTTATAAAGTGGCTGATTTGGCCAGGATAGAGATTGGTGAGCATGAAGTGGAAACGCTGCAGGGTGATATGAACAAAATCCTGACGTTTATGGAGAAATTAAATGAACTGGATACCACAGATGTTGAGCCGCTTGTTTATATGAACCCGGAAGTAAATGTATGGAGGGAGGATGTGGTGATACAGGAGCTTACGCCTGCTGAGGGATTAAAAAATGCGGCCTTGCATAACGAGGAATTCTTTTTTGTTCCAAAAATACTGGATAAATAATTTCGTTTGTAACATTAGGTGCCCATGGAGTGTCTAACCCAGAAAGCTGTATAAAAAGCTTCATCACTGTTTTAAAGAAATTAAGATACAAATGGAAAACCCGCTAATCAATATCAAGGAAATAGGTCGTAAATATGTTATAGGTACCGAGGTTATCCATGCGTTGAAATCAGTATCACTGGATATCTATAAGGGTGAGTTTGTTGCCTTAATGGGCCCTTCAGGATCTGGAAAATCTACATTAATGAATATTTTAGGCTGCCTGGACACACCTAGCAAAGGTGATTATATCTTAAATGGTATTAATGTAAGCCAGATGACTGATGATGCGCTTGCTGAGGTCAGGAACAAGGAGATCGGCTTCGTTTTCCAGACGTTTAACTTACTGCCAAGGTCTACATCACTGGATAATGTGGCGCTCCCACTGATTTATGCGGGAGTAAATAAAGCTGACCGTGAAAAGCGTGCACAGGCGGCGCTGGAGAATGTGGGGCTGGGTAACCGGGTAACGCACAAGCCAAATGAACTTTCGGGTGGTCAGCGCCAGCGTGTGGCCGTAGCTAGGGCATTAATTAATAACCCTTCCATCATTCTGGCTGATGAGCCTACAGGAAACCTGGATACCAAAACCTCGGTAGAGATTATGGGCCTGTTAGAAGAAATTCATAGTAAAGGAAATACCATCATCTTGGTTACACATGAGGAAGATATCGCGCAGCATGCGCACAGGATTGTTAGGATGCGTGATGGATTGATTGAAAATGACTATATTAATACTGATATCAGGACAGTCTCGCCCCGTCTGGTTAAATTAGAGGAAAGCGGTGACGATTTTGAGCAAATAGGTCACAAGTAATATTGATCATCATTAATGAAGATATACACAAAGACAGGCGATAAGGGGGAGACCTCACTTATTGGGGGGACAAGAGTCCCAAAATTCCATCTGCGCATAGAATGTTATGGTACAGTAGATGAATTAAACTCTTATATCGGTCTGATCCAATGTCAGCCCATAGATCTGCAGTCGCAGCAAATACTAAAAGAGATACAGGACCGTTTGTTCACTATTGGCGCTTCGCTGGCTGCAGACCCGGAGAAGTCGCGCATGAAAATTCCTGACTTGAAAACCGATGATGTTACTTTGCTGGAAAAAGAGATGGATACGATGAATGAGCTGCTTCCTGAGCTAAAACACTTTGTTTTGCCGGGAGGAAACACAATAGTTTCCTACTGTCATATTGCAAGGTGTATCTGCAGAAGGGCAGAAAGGTTAACCGTTCAGCTGGCATCAGAAAGTTTTGTGGATAACCAGATCACCGTATACCTGAACAGGTTAAGTGATTATTTATTCGTTTTGGGAAGGAAACTTACTTTTGATCTTAAATCTGAGGAAAACATCTGGTTGCCAAGGTTATAAATGGTGGAAAAAAAAGTTTGTTTTCATCAACTTTTTTAATATACTTTTGCAAAAATAATAAGCACAATAAAATAGTATAGAATATGTATTGGACACTAGAACTAGCATCGCATTTGGAGGACGCTCCATGGCCTGCAACTAAAGACGAACTAATTGATTACGGTATCAGATCTGGTGCACCTGTTGAGGTTATAGAAAACCTTCAGGCATTGGAAGACGATGGTGAACCGTACGAAACGATCGAAGAGATTTGGCCGGATTATCCTACTAAAGATGATTTCTTCTTTAATGAAGATGAATATTAGAAATGCCATTTGTAAAGCCCCCGAAACGGGGCTTTTGTTTTTTTAGTGATTTTTGGAACGATGATTGTTTAGGAAATGTCAGGCGAGTGTCCTGAATTCTAAAATCATTTAATTAACAAACATCTAAAATTACAACTATGGGAAATTTACTTTATTTAGTCGCAGTGGTATTAATCATATTATGGGTTATCGGCTTCTTCTTTAACGGCTTCGGTAACGTTGGAGGATTAATCCACGTATTATTAGTTATCGCAGTTATTGCAATTATTTTAAAAATAATCAATAGGGCTGCTTAATATAATACCTGCATTAAAATATATGGCTTCTGAGAGATCAGAGGCCTTTTTTGTTTAACAGAAAAGCGGCCATTTCCAGGTCCTGGGTATAGGTTATCTTGATATTGCTTCTTTCGCCAGGCAGGATATTGATGCTGAAACCCGCCTCTTCCACTACCGATGCATCATCTGTAAATTCAGTCTTATATGCCTGTAAATAAGACTTTTTCAGCTGGTCAGAATGGAAAGTCTGTGGTGTCTGGATTAAATAAAGTTCATCCCTGTTTAACGCTACAGAATCTTTTCCCTCTTTTTTGATCCTCACTGAGTCTACTGGTTGTATGGCGGCAACTGCATTTCCTTTTTCTGCGGCCATTTCATACGATCGTAAGATCAGATCTGAAGTAACCAGTGGTCGCACTGCGTCGTGGATGGCTACTATTGCTGGTCCCTCTATCATAGCCAGTCCGTTCTGTACAGAATCGAAGCGTTCTGCTCCGCCGGCAATTATCTGATGGGGGATGCTGAAGTGATGAGCAGCACAAAGCTCCTCCCAGAATGTGTGCAATTGTATATTAAGTACTAAAATAATTTCAGGATTTAGTACACAATCGTGGAATGCCCCGATTGTATGCATCAAAACAGGTTTATTATTTAATTCTAAAAACTGTTTGGCTACAGCCTGGTTCATTCTTGTTCCTTTACCTCCTGCAACAATAATAGCGTAGTAATCCATAAGTAACTTAAATTTAATTTATTCCGGTAGTTTTTTGGCAAAAAAAATAGGAGAAATCAAAAGATCCTCCTATTTCCGTTATGGGTTATTCAGTTAGATGATCAGCATTGCGTCACCATAACTGTAAAAACGATATTTTTCTTTCAATGCAACTTCATAAGCATGTCTTACATAATCATAACCGCCAAATGCACTGATCATCATTAATAATGTAGATTCTGGTGTGTGGAAGTTGGTGATCATTGAATTCGCAATACTAAAGTCATACGGAGGGAAGATGAATTTACTCGTCCAGTCGTTGGCAGGCTTCAGCATTCTACCAGAAGAAACAGCAGATTCAATCGCACGCATAGAAGTAGTACCTACAGCACAGATCCTTCTTTTTTCTTCTAAAGCTTTGTTCACGATATTTGCCTGTGACTCTTCAATAATGAATTGCTCAGAATCCATTTTGTGTTTGGTCAGGTCTTCCACTTCTACCGTTCTGAAAGTTCCTAATCCGATATGTAATGTGACTTCAGCAAAATTAACCCCTTTTAATTCAAGGCGTTTCATTAACTCGCGGCTAAAGTGCATGCCAGCTGTCGGAGCTGCCACAGCACCTTCGTGTTTAGCGAAAATAGTCTGATAGCGTTCTTTATCCTGTGCAGTAGCCTTACGTTTGATATATTTTGGAAGAGGTGTTTCTCCTAAGATTTCGATGTTTTTTCTAAATTCTTCGTCAGTACCGTCAAACAGGAAACGGATAGTACGTCCGCGGGAAGTAGTATTGTCAACAACTTCAGCAACAAGCAGGTCGTCATCACCGAAATAAAGTTTGTTACCTACACGGATTTTACGTGCCGGATCTACTAAAACATCCCATAAACGCAGTTCTTTATTTAGTTCACGCAGTAAGAATACTTCAATTGTTGCACCTGTTTTTTCTTTATTACCGTATAAACGGGCAGGAAAAACCTTAGTGTTATTCAAAATCATGACATCCTGATCATCAAAATATTCAAGAACATCTTTAAATATTCTATGTTCAATTTCACCAGTGTCTTTGTGCAAAACCATTAAACGGGCTTCGTCCCTGTGTTCTGAAGGATTACTGGCAACTAATGATTCAGGTAGATTAAACTTAAATTGAGATAACTTCATGTTTTTTATTAAAATAATTCAGGGCGCAAATTTAAGAAATATAATGCTTAATCGTGTATATTAATTTTATTCGGTATTCTAAAGAACACCGGGCACAAAATAACGGGCATAAATATTTATTTATTTAATATTTGATCCTGCTGTAACGTTTTTACCTATTTTTGGTCTAAACAGTAATTATGATCATATTCAGACTTATAGGCGAAAGTTTCAGGTTTGCTGCAGACGCACTCCGCCAGAATAAATTGAGAACAATGCTCTCTTTATTGGGGATTACCATTGGTATATTCACGATTATCGCTGTTTTTTCGGGGGTTGATACCTTAAGGAACAAATTGCAGGAAAGTGTAGATAAATTGGGTTCCAATACTATTTTTATCCAGAAATGGCCATGGGTATTTAGTGACGACTTTGCCTGGTGGAAGTTTGTGAACAGGCCGAATCCTACGATCAGGGATTACCAGGAGCTGAAAAGCCGCCTCGAAAATGTTGATGGCGTATGTTATGAAGTAAGCAGTAACGGGAGAACAGTAAAATACAGGAGCAGTTCTGTAGAAGGTGTTACTTTAAATGCAGCTTCGCAGGAATATAATAAAACATGGACGCTCGACTTTGAGGAGGGCAGATATTTCACTGAAAACGAAGGCAGGGGAAGTTCACCGGTAGTGATACTCGGCTATGAAGTCTCCAAAGGACTTTTCTCCGGAGAGTCTGCAATCGGCAAACAGATCAAAGTAATGGGACGGAGGCTTACTGTAGTCGGGGTGTTTAAAAAAGAAGGGGAGAGTATGATCGGTATGTCTCAGGATAATAATATGCTGATCCCTTTAAATTTCGCTAAAGGGCTGTTTGATGTTGAAGGAAGTAACTACGGCCCCCAGATTACGGTAAGAGGTAAAGAGAACATTGCGCTGGAAGAAGTGGAAAGCGAAATCCAGGGAGCGATGCGTTCCATCCACCGGGTAAGACCTGGTGCAGAAGATGATTTCTCTCTTAACAAAACCAATATGATCTCTAACCAGCTGGATGTAATGTTTAGTGCTGTTAAAGTTGCAGGATGGGTAATCGGAGGTTTCTCTATCCTGGTCGGCGGATTTGGTATCGCCAATATCATGTTTGTTTCGGTAAAAGAACGTACTAACATTATCGGGATCCAGAAGTCACTGGGTGCCAAAAACTATTTTATCCTGTTGCAGTTCATGTTTGAAGCTGTGGCGTTGTGCCTGTTGGGCGGATTGCTAGGCCTGCTGCTCGTCTACAGTCTCACCTTAATCTTTACGTATGTACTGGAGGTACCTATTGTTTTATATTTTAGCAACATCATGCTGGGGATTATCATATCCGTGGTGATCGGGACGATATCCGGCTTCTGGCCTGCATATGCTGCATCGAGACTAGACCCGGTAGAGGCCATCAGGTCTTAGTTATAATAAACCTATCCATAAATAAAAAATCCCCGGTGTTCTTCTTAGAAACCGGGGATTTTTTTATTTATAGCTAAGGGATCGATATCCGCCAATTTAGCTGATTTTAGACAGAGCTTCTTTGATTCTTGATACTGCCTTAACCAATTGCTCTTCTGCTGCTGCGTAAGAGATACGGATACAGTCTTCGTTACCAAATGCTTCGCCGGTTACCGTAGATACGTGCGCTTCGTTTAACAAGTATAAACAAAGGTCTTCCGCATTGCTGATCACATTTCCATTTACACTTTTTCCAAAGTAGTCTTTCACTGTAGGGAAGAAGTAAAATGCACCATCAGGAAGGTTAACCTGTATACCCGGTACTTCTTTTAATAAGGCATAAACGATATCCCTTCTTTTTTTGAATTCATCCTTCATTGCGGTAACCGTTTCCAGTCCGTTTTGATAAGCGGCCAGGGCGGCACGCTGAGAGATGGAAGAGGTGCCGGAAGTAATCTGTCCCTGCAGTTTATCGCAGGCATCAGCTATTGCTTTGTTTGAAGCCATATAACCAACTCTCCATCCAGTCATTGCATAAGCTTTAGAGAAACCATTGATGATGATCACACGGTCTTTAATTGCGTCAAATGCGGCAATAGAAGCATGTTTGTCTACAAAGTTGATATGCTCGTAAATCTCATCAGAGATAATATAGATGTTCGGATATTTTTCGAACACTGCAGCAAGGCTGGCTAACTCTTCATGAGAATAAACAGATCCTGTAGGGTTACATGGAGAAGAAAACATAAACAATTTCGTTTTAGGCGTAATTGCTGCTTCTAATTGTTCTGCGGTGATCTTAAAATCATTTTCTACAGTAGAGTTGATAAATACTGTTTCGCCTTCTGCCAGTTTGATCATTTCCGAATAAGAAACCCAGTATGGTGTAGGTACAATTACTTCATCTCCCGGATCAACCAGGCATAATACCGCGTTGGCAAGGGATTGTTTTGCACCAGTAGATACAACAATCTGATCAAAGGTATAAGTTAATCCATTTTCGTTCTTTAGCTTCTCTACAATAGCCTTACGCAATTCAGGGTAACCAGATACCGGTGTATAATAAGAATAGTTCTCATCTACTGCCTGCTTGGCTGCTTCCTTTACATGCTCCGGAGTAAAAAAGTCTGGTTCTCCGAAACTTAAATTGATTACGTCAATCCCTTTAGCTGTGAGTTCTCGTCCCAGCTTTGCCATCTTAATGGTCTGCGATTCTGATAGGTTATTGATTCTTTTAGATAAAAATGTCATGATTTGCTTATAAGGTAGCAAATATAAAAACCTCTGCGCAATGTGCCTAATAAAAATACTTTTTAACGTGATATGAGTAATCTGGCGTTTAAAGCGTATTTTTGACCGCTAAATCAATTCAATGCAGCCCAAAAAGAAAGCGATACTTGTTTCCCTGTGTATTAGCGTGATACTAATGCTGGCGAAGTTCGGGGCCTATTTCATTACCCATTCCAATGCCATTTTAACCGATGCGGCCGAGAGTATTGTGAACGTATTAGCCAGTAGTTTTGCTTTTTACAGTATTTACCTGGCTACTTTGCCTAAGGATGAAAACCATCCCTACGGTCATGGAAAGGTCGAGTTCTTTTCTGCTTTTGTAGAAGGCACGCTGATCGGAATCGCAGGACTGATCATCATTTTTAAATCCTCTTATGATCTGCTGGTACCAAGGGAGATTTTTCAGCTGCTGGACGGTGCGGTGATTATCGCGGTGACCGGACTGGTAAATCTGGCGGTAGGATATTATTTGATCAGTGTGGGGAAAAAACAGCGGTCGCTGACGCTGGAAGCAGATGGTAAACATTTGCTGACTGATGCGGTGACAAGCGGGGGGCTGGTTGTCGGGATCCTGCTGATCAAAGTCACAGAGATTTACTGGTTGGACAGTGTGATTTCGATTTTGCTGGGCTGTTATATTGTGTATAGCGGTTACAAGCTTACCAGGAAGTCGGTAGGTGGCTTAATGGATGAAAGTAATGTGGAACTGGTAAAAACTATTGTTGATATTATGCAGCAAAACCGCCATGATGCATGGATTGATGTCCATAATTTGCGCGCACAGCAATATGGGGCAGATCTGCATATCGATTGCCATATCACCTTACCCTATTATTATGATCTTAACCAGGTACATACAGAGATTTCTGATATCGATAAACTAATTAATGGTAACGCAGAGCGCGACACCGAGTTGTTTATACATGCGGATCCCTGTTTACCGGAATGCTGTAATTATTGCAAGATAAAAAAATGTCCTGTCAGGCGCGAAGCTTTCATCGAAGAGATCGGCTGGACAGTGGAAAATGCCACTAAAAATAAAAAACATTTCGAATAAAATGAGTTATTTCAACGTTAGAGTCTACGGTTTATTGATTAATGCCGACAATCAATTATTGATCAGTGATGAACAATCAGGGGGCAGGAGCTTCAGTAAATTTCCAGGCGGCGGCTTAGAGTATGGTGAAGGAATAATTGATGCGCTTAAACGTGAGTTCATGGAAGAGTGTGATGCTCAGATAGAGGTTTTGAGCCATTTCTACACAACTGACTTTTTTGAGAAGTCATCTTTTAATGATAGCCAGATCATTAGTATCTATTACCTGGTCAGAGAAATGGGCCCTTTAAAAATGACTTATAAAACCAAAATATTTGATTTTGATCCGGAAACTCTGCAATCTTTCCGCTGGGTGGCACTTAATGAATTAAATGAGGACGACGTAACTTTTAAAACAGATAAAACTGTGGTAAATATGTTATTGTCGCTGATCTCACAATCAGCCGATACCGAAGAAACGGAGTAAGAGACTTAAACTGCAACCACTTTTTCCGGCGTGATCGCATAAAACTGGTCACCTTCTTCTGCACGGATTTTACTCAAACCTGTAAATACACTAAATGCGGGTAGAATGGCACAGGTCTTTCCAAAGTAAAAGCAGGGTAGTTTGATCGACTGCCGTGCTTTACCATAAATCGTTACGCCCGGATGGATATGCCCCGCAATGTTATAATATTCATCAAATACCTTAGGCTGGTCGTGCACAAACCTGAAAGGGAAAGACAAGTACTCTTTCAGACAGATCTCAATTGATAAACCAGAGTAGTCGGTTTCCTTTAATAGGTCATGGTTTCCTTTCACCAGGATTATTCTTAGTTGCGGGTACTGCTCCCGCCATAATTTAAACGTTTCTACCTCACTGTTCATCTGGTGATGAAACATGTCACCGGTAACCAGTAATATCTCTGGCCGATATGCGGTAATCAATACCCCTAATTTATCTAAATCTGTAGCGGTAATGGTATTTGGTACCTGGATTCCTGCTTTTCTGAAATGTGCGCCTTTACCAATATGGAGATCACTGATCACGAGCATTTTTTTTGCTTCCCAATAAATCGCCCTGTCTTTATTTAATATAAGTTCTTCGCCTTTACAATTGATGGTCATTCTTTCTCCTCCGGTTCACCTGGGCATCTTTTTTATCCGCTTCGGCAGTCATTCTTGCTATTCTTTCTCCTAATTCTTCTGTGCTCATGTTCTCCCGCAAACTATCTACTTTGATAGGAAAACATAGTGGCGTATAACTTTCTGCTTTTACAATGATTACTTTGCTCTTCTGTATCCTGTGCAAAGCCGCAGCAAGCCTTGGCTCTTCAATCTGCTGGTAAAAGGCTTCGTCGTAAGCCTGGCGCAATAATAAGTTATGTTTATCATAATCACTGAAAACGTTGAAAAATAATGATGATGACGATTGCAGGTGTTTGTTGGCTACATACTTGCCCGGATATCCCTGAAATACCAGTCCGGAGATACAGGCAATGTCCCTGAATTTGCGCCTGGCCATCTCGGTAGAGTTGATGCTGGCCACGATGTCGTCGCTAAGGTTTACCGGGCTAAACAATGTTTTAATGTTTTCTTCGTCCAGTGGTATAGGTTGTTCGCTTAAGAGTTCAAAACCATAATCATTCATCGCAATGGAGAAACTGATTGGCTTAACCCTGCCCAGCCGGTAGGCAATCAGCGCCGCCATAATTTCATGTACCTGCCTCCCTTCAAAAGGATAGGCGAATAAATGATAGCCATCCCGTGTTTTGATCAGTTCTATTAAAAATTCATCATCTTTTGGTACATGGGATACTTTCGCCTGCCTTTCGAACAAAGGAAGTATAATGTCGAGTTCTTCGTCTTCATGCGTTTTATCCAAGGTCTGGTTATATTTTTTCCGTAAGATGGCCCCAAGGTTTGCGGTGAGTGACATCCTGCCGCCCATCCAGCTTGGAGTGATGGCGGTTTTTAGTTTGCTTTTGCGGACCAGCACCATCATTTCCTTTACCATTACAAATTCCAGCACCCGGCCTGCCAGTGTAAAGCTGTTCCCTGGTTTGATTTTAGCAACGAAGGATTCTTCTACCATGCCGATGTAACCGCCTGTCAGGTATTTTACTTTGACCATCGCATCACTTACAATGGTGCCGATATGTAAACGGTGGCGCATAGCCATCTGTCTGCTTGTTACTTTCCAAAGCCCTTCTTCCAATGATACTTTGCTGAACTCGTTGTAAGCAGTAAGGCTGTCGCCGCCAGTAGTAATAAACTGCATCATCCAATTCCATTCCGATTGCTCCATCAATCGGAAGGCATGGGTGCTTTTTACCTCTTCATAAAGTTTTTTGTCGTCAAACCCGTCACCCACGGCAAGGGTGACCATATATTGTATTAAGGTATCGAATGCCATTACTATAGGTTCCCTGCTTTCAATGTTCTGGGTTTTCGCTGCTTCTTTTATTGCTGCGGCTTCTACCAGTTCGAGCGCATGGGTAGGGAGGAAGTAGATCCTGGAAGTTTCATAAGGAGAGTGTCCGCTTCGGCCGGCGCGCTGCAGAAAACGGGCGACACCTTTTGGCGAACCAATCTGTACTACGGTATCCACAGGTTTAAAGTCTACACCAAGATCAAGTGATGAGGTGCTGATCACTGCTTTCAGTACACCGGTGTGGATAGCTTCTTCAATCCAGTTTCGCAGTTCGTAATCAATAGAGCCATGGTGGATGGCAATCTGACCAGCGAGGTTTTCGTCGAGTTTAAGCAGGTTCTGGTACCAGAGTTCGGCCTGACCGCGGGTGTTGCAAAAGATCAGGGTAGTTTTACTTTTTGCTATGATAGGCAATAGTTTGTGTGCGAGTTTATGGCCAAGGTGCCCCGCCCAGGGCAGCATATCTATATGGTCGGGCAGGATAGATTTGATTTCTATCTTTTTTTCTATGTCGGCCACCACGATGGTCTTTAATACTTCTTCATAAGGTACCAGCACATCGAGTGCCTGTTCCATATTACCGATAGTTGCAGAAATCCCCCAAATCCTTAATAGTCGCTCCGGATGTTTTTCGAGTAAAAGCCCCCTGATCCTGGAAATAGCCAGTTCTGCCATTACCCCGCGCTTGCTGCCCAGCAGTTCATGCCATTCATCGGCAACAATGCAGACCAGGTCGTCAAAATACCCTAAAGTGTTTTTCTGCGCAAGCAGCAAGTGCATGCTTTCCGGAGTAATGATCAGCACTTCCGGCATCTGCTTTTTCTGTTTCAGCTTTTCACTTTGAGGCGTATCCCCATTTCGTACACCCACATGCCAATCTAGCTCCAATTCTGTGCATACTTCGGTCATTGCTCTTGCGAGGTCTTTTGCTAAAGACCGCAGAGGGGTAATCCATATCAGTTTTAGCCCGGTTGGTTTCCTGGTTTTTTTTAAAATACCCGGTTTCCTTTTACCAGCGGTTATATCCTGTGCAGTAACGTCCGCCTTAACGGTATTATTTACAGACTTTAGCTTTTTGTCAGCTATTTTTTCCGGCAGCTGACTATTCAGCTCGTCGATAACCACCGCAAGGAACATAGAAAACGTTTTTCCAAAACCAGTAGGAGCATTTACCAGTCCGCTGTACCCTTCCGCATAATATTCCCATGCATCGGTTTGAAACTTAAAGGGTCTTTTCTTGCTGCTTTTAAGCCACCTGATCACCTTTTTATAACCTGCGCTTTTTTCTAATATCATAACAGCGTGGATGCTAAAAGTTGTCTTAAATCATCCAGCGTATTTATCTCTGCTGCTTTTTTATCTTTCCGCCAGCGCGCTATCCTTGGGAAACGCAAGGCCAGGCCCGCCTTATGCCTTTTACTTTCGGCAATCCCTTCAAAAGCAATCTCAAATACCAACTCTGGCTTAACCGTACGTACAGGGCCAAATTTTTCAATCGCATTTTTTCTAACAAAAGAATCTACCTCTTTGATTTCTTTGTCTGTCAATCCCGAATATGCTTTAGCTATAGTAATCAGCTGCTCTCCGTCACGCACGGCAAAGGTGTAATCTGTAAAGTGATTAGCTCGCCGGCCGCTTCCTTTCTGAGCATAGATCATCACCGTATCTACTGTGTATGGATTGATCTTCCACTTCCACCAGTCGCCCCGCTTTCTTCCGCTATGGTAAAAAGAACTGAGTTTCTTGAGCATGATGCCTTCACTGTTATTGTCTCTCGACCCCTGCCTGATCTCTGCCAGCCCGTCCCAGTCATTAAATTCGATTACAGGCGAAAGCACGGCAACACCTGTACTTAATTCTGCCGCGATTCCTTCCAGAAGTTTTCTTCTTTCTGAAAGTGGCTCGGTCCGGATATCATTACCCTTAAATTCGAGCAAATCATAGATGTAAAAGCCTATTGGCGCATCTTTTAATTGCGATTTATTGATCGTTTTTCTGTTTAACCGCTGCTGCAGGATACTGAATGCCTGCACCTGCCCGTCTTTTACAGAAAGTATCTCTCCGTCAATCACTGTTCCGTCGGGCAATTCATCTTTCAAAAAATGGAGTTCGGGGAACTGATCTGTAACCAGCTCTTCGCCGCGCGACCAGATAAAGAGTTCTCCGTTGCGCTTCACGATTTGTCCGCGGATGCCGTCCCATTTCCATTCCGCCTGCCATTCATCAGTAGTCCCCAAACTTCCCGGCTCCGCTTCCAGCGCATAGGCCAGGCAAAAAGGGTAGGGCCAGGAGTTATCTGTATTTACATGGGCACCGGCAATCAGCTCCTGGTAAGTGATCTCACCGGGCTTCCACTTACCCATAATACTGTGCATGATTTTGTTGCTCTCTGTATCACTTTGTTTGGAAATCGCATTGACCAGCATTTTATTGGATACGCCTATCCTGAAATTTCCGGAGATCAGTTTATTAAATATAAAACGCTCCTGTGCATCGAGACTGTCCCATGCATCTAATATAAATTCTTTCTTTTCTGCATCGGTTTTCGAAGTGACCACTGCGAGATCACTGATCCACTCATGCAGTTTTCTATCTGTTGTACGGGAAGGCGGCGGCAGTACCAATGCAATAGTTTCACTTAAGTCGCCCACACTATGGTAACACTCGGCAAACAACCAGGGCGGGATGCCACTCAATTCAATTGCCCATTCCCTGATCAGTGCGGTAGTAACCGGCCGGCGTGGTTTTTTGCCTGTAAACATAGCTACTACATAAGGTTTGTCCAGTTCGTCGGCCGTACTAAAATAGCTGACCAGTGCAGCGATTTTATCGTTAGTTTTATTGCTGGTTTCCAGCTGCTGTATCAATTGTGTGAACCTTCTCAAATTATGCCTCCTTTAAGATTTCTTCCTCTTCATCATCTTCATTTCCATAACGGGTTACCACTTCTTCAGAAGGGATACCGATCTCGTTCAGGTATTTGGAAAAAGTAGGGACAAAACCATGGGTAACAAACACTTTTTCAGCTTCTGTGGCTTTAATCGCAGAAAGCAACCCTGGCCAGTCGGCATGGTCACTTAATGCAAAGCCGGCATCGGCCGACCGCCATCTGCGGCCTGCCCTTACCTGCATCCAGCCTGAGCATACCCCGGTAGCAGCCTGCTGCAGGCTTTTCATCCACTTTCCATCGGCTAATGCAGGCGGCACGATTACTATCCCTTTCTGCATCGCATCTTTTTTTGTATCCGGAGTAATGCGGATTGTTTCTGGTAAATCGACTCCCGCCTTTATAAATCCCTCATTCAGGTTGGCTATAGAATTATGTACATATATATCTGTATAGTCTGCCAGGTTTTTAATCAGCCGCTGCGCCTTGCCTAAACTGTAGGCAACCAGCACACTCGTCTTTTGCTGGTCGTGATTATCTGCTATCCAGTTTTTGATCTGTCCGAAAACATCCTGCTGGGGCTGCCATTTATAAATCGGGAGGCCGAAGGTGCTCTCAGAAACAAAAGTATGGCATTTAACAGGCTCAAAAGCTGTGCTGATCCCATCGTATTCTACCTTGTAATCACCAGAAACTACGCAAATCTCTCCTTTATACTCCAGCCTGATCTGTGCAGAGCCGATAACATGGCCTGCAGGGAACATACTTACTTTAACCCCATTGATACTAATTTCCTGGTTATAGGGCAATGTTTGTATCGGGAGATCTGCCCCAAGCCGCTGTAAAAGTACAGGTTTGGTCAGCTCATGGCATAAATACCCTTTGTTACCCCATTTAACATGATCGGCATGCCCGTGAGTAGTAACTGCAAGATCGACCGGACGCCAGGGGTCGATATAAAAACCGCCCTGCTTACAAAATATGCCTTTGTTTGTGAATGTAATTAATGCCATCGGACGATACAACAACTTGTTCGATATAAAAGTTTCGAAAGCATAGACAGATGACCCAATCTGAACGTTTATAGCTATTAGGAGAATAAAAGCTAATATTTTTCAACATTTACCGATAACGATTGCATAAATTTAAAGACATATTTAGTAAGCCATAGACAAGTTAGTTTTATCTTAGCTATATGGGGTTATTTTAAGAAGAAAACCCGGTGCCAAATATGAACTTTAAACCGTTTTACCTGCTCTCCATGTTACTACTTTTATCAGCTTTTAATCTGCCTGAAAAGGATAAGCTTACAATATGGCTGATTGGAGATTCCACCATTTCAATTAAAGAACGTAAAAATTATCCTGAAACAGGCTGGGGGATGCCTTTTGTCAATTTTTTCGATTCGACAGTGGTGGTAGACAATAGAGCGAAAAATGGACGCAGTACCCGCACGTTTCTTAGCGAAGGACTGTGGAAGCCGATTCTTGAAAATTTAAAAGAGGGTGACTATGTTCTGATCCAGTTCGGTCATAATGATGAAGTCAGTACTAAAGCTTCTTACACCACCGAAGCGGAGTTTGTGACCAATCTAAAGCTGTACATCAAAGATTCCCGTGCTAAGGGTGCCATTCCGGTTCTCCTTACTCCTGCGGCCAGAAGAAGTTTTGATGATAGCGGGAAGGTGCTCCAAACGCATGAGGTCTATGCGGCACTGGTTAGAAAAACCGCGGCAGAAGAAAAAACACCGCTGATCGATCTCGATAAAGACAGTCAGGCACTGTTGCAGCAGTTTGGCGTAGTTGGTTCTAAATACCTGTTTAACCACCTTGCGCCGGGGGAACATCCTAATTATCCGGACGGAAAAGAAGACAATACCCATTTTAATGAGTATGGTGCGAGAAAAATTGCCGAACTCGTGCTGGAGGGAATCCGCAAGCAGCACCTGGAGCTGGAAAACAGGATCATCAAAAAGTAATTGTGGATCAGGTAATATTAAATATTGTACCTATGCTTTCTCAATAGTATATACTGCTTTTTAAACGGCCATCAAAACTAAAAAACGTTTTATGGGTTGTCTATGAGTGAAAAAAGATAACGCTTATTTACCTATAGAAGATTACGGCATCATCGGGAACATGAAAACCATAGCACTTGTTTCCCTTGCAGGAACGATTGATTTTATGTGTTTCCCGAATTTTGATTCGCCCAGTATTTTCGCCAGCCTGCTGGATAAAAATGAAGGGGGAAGTTTTTCTGTTGTTCCCCAATTTGATTCTTTCAAAACCAAACAATTATATATTCCGGGAACTGCGGTTTTGCTCACCAGGTTCTTTTCTGATGATGGTATTTCAGAACTGACCGACTATATGCCTGTAAAAGGGTTGGGGGCGAGCAGTATCTGTGCGATTGTCCGAAAAATTAAGACCATAAGGGGGAATGTAACGTACAAAGTGAAATGCTCACCAAGGTTTGATTATGCTAAAGCAAAGCATACAGTGGAAAAAATCGGAAAAGAAGAACTTCGTTTTACAGCGATAGATGACGGCGACTCGATGGTTCGGCTCATTGCAGATTTTCAGCTCAAGTTCGAAGGGCAGGATGGATATTCAGAATTTACGCTCAAGGAAGGCGAAGAGGCCTGGGTAGTGCTGGAATCTGTAAAACAGGGTGAAATGGACCATCTAAAGGAAATTGATTTTTATAAAAATGAGACTTACCAGGATACAGTAGACTATTGGAGAAACTGGATCGGACAGTCTACTTACAAGGGAAGGTGGACCGATTTGGTGTCGCGTTCTGCGATTACACTGAAACTGCTGACCTCGGCTGAGCATGGTTCGATGGTGGCTGCGCCTACTTTTAGTGTGCCGGAAGCCGTAGGAGGGAACCGAAATTGGGATTACCGGTTTACCTGGATCAGGGATGCTGCTTTTACTATGTATGCTTTTTTACGTTTAGGTTTTACAGCAGAAGCCGGCAAATTTTTGCAATGGATACACGAACGTTCCGGGGATGAGCTGCTACACCTCATGTATTCCATAGACGGCACTGCGGTGATTGAAGAAGAGACGCTGGAAAATATGGAGGGTTATCTGGGCTCAGCACCTGTAAGGATCGGGAATGCGGCGAAAGATCAGCTCCAGGTAGATATCTATGGAGAATTGTTAGATACAATTTATTTGTACAACAAAAACCACTCTAAGATTAATTACGAATTCTGGCTGACGGTGCAAAAGCACATCTTATGTGTTATTGATAACTGGAAAAAGCCTGATCATGGAATCTGGGAATTCCGGAGTGGCGAAAAACACTTTCTGCATACCAGGCTGATGTGCTGGGTAGCAATGGACCGGGCAATCAAGATTGCGGTAGACCGCTCGTTTCCTTATCCTGAAGAAGAATGGAAAGCGGTACGTGATGAAATCTATATTGATATTTACGAGGGGTTCTGGAATAAAAAAATAGGAGCATGGGTACAGCATAAAGGTGGTGATGCAGTTGATGCCTCTGTATTGCTGATGCCGCTGATGCATTTTATCACGCCTGATGAACCACGCTGGCTGTCTACCTTAAAAGTAATCGAACAAACTCTGAGCACTGATGTACTGATCTATAGGTACAACAACAAAGGAGACCTTGACGGTCTGTCTGGTGAGGAAGGTACTTTTAATATGTGTTCGTTCTGGTTTATTGAAGTACTGGCAAAAAACAAAGAGGTAGATAAAGCGTTGGAGTACTTTGAGAAAATGACGGGTTATGCAAACCATCTTGGTCTTTTCAGTGAGCAGATTGGTAAAAGGGGAGAGCACCTGGGGAACTTTCCGCAAGCGTTTACCCACCTGGCATTGATTAGTGCCGCCCTGGAATTAGATAAACAACTGGACAGACTATAATCTTAACAACATTTGAATGGATACCACAAAAAAACTAGAAAACAAAACTGCGTTGATTACCGGATCTGATTCGGGGATCGGATTGGCTATCGCTATTGAATTTGCTAAAAATGGTGCGAATGTTATTGTTTGTTACCACAGTAAAAAGGACCGGGCAAAAGAAGCGCTGGAAGAAGTTCAGCAGCATGGTAAAGCGATATTAATCCATCTCGATGTCAGCAATGAAAAAGACGTCGAGAAAAAAATGGATCAGGTCATCGAAGAATTTGGCGGGATTGATATCCTGGTTAATAACTCGGGCGTAAATGGATCCGGTATTCCTATAGAAGAAATGGATACGAAGACCTTTGATACAACCATACGTACCAACTTATACGGGACGTTTTTCTGCAGCCGGAAGTTTATACAGCACCGGAAGGGCTTAAAAAAACCGGGTAAGATCATCAATATTTCATCTGTCCATGAAGAGATTAACGCACCTGGAAATGGTGATTATAACGCTTCGAAAGCAGGAATAAGGAATTTAATGCGGACGATTGCACTGGAAGTTGCCCCATTTGGTATCAATGTGAACAACATTGCACCGGGCATGATCCTGACGCCAATGAACCAAAAGGCAGTAGAGGACGTTAAGGTTCGTAAAAAAGCAGAAAAGAATATTCCGCTCGGCAGGGCGGGGCGGCCGGAAGAGATTGCTTACCTCGCGTTATTCCTTGCCTCTGCAGAAGCAGATTATGTAACTGGCAGTACTTATGTTATGGATGGGGGTCTGATGATCAATATCGGCCAGGGCGCTTAAAATATTGAAACTGCCCCATTGGGATTTTGTGATCTCTATGGGCTTTGTTATATGGGATAAAATATAAAAGGCCTCACTTGTGTTATACAGATGAGGCCTTTTGGTGAATGATGATTGGGTATTCCCAATATTCGTATTTTATTTCGCTCCCGGAGGGCAGTTTTGCTGTAAAAACTTCGTAAACGTTTTTGCTAAGTGTGCCGATGTACCTTCACCTTCACTAATGCCGTGCGTACGGTTGGGATAAGACATCAATTGAAATACTTTCTGATATTTAACCAACTCGTTGATCAGCATTTCAGCATTCTGATAATGAACGTTATCATCTCCTGTACCATGCACATATAATAAATTTCCCTGCAGGTTTTTTGCATAAGTTATCGGGGAACCTTTAATATAGGCTTCCTTAGTTTTTAAAGGAGAACCCATATAACGTTCTTCATATACATTATCATAAGTAAGCTGGTTACCGACTGCTGCGATAGCGATACCTGTTTTGTAAATTTCCGGGTGCTGGAACATCAGGTTAAGGGTAGACGATCCGCCGCCACTCCATCCCCATACCGCAACCCTGTCTTTGTCAACAAATGGCCATTGCAAAATTTGCCTGGCAGCCATCGCCTGGTCGTTAATATTTAACAAACCTATGTTTTTGTAAATGCTTTTACGGAACTCACGGCCTTTAGGCGCTGGAGCACCACGGTTCTCGATAGAAATATAGATATATCCGTCTTTCGCCATATCACCAACATATTCGCGGTTCATACCTGTACCATAAGTATCGGTTACGGTCTGAGAGGCTGGTTCGCCATAAACATAAAATAGTACAGGGTATTTTTTAGTCTGGTCAAAATTATCTGGTTTTTTCATCCAGCCATCCAGTTCAACCCCGCCATCAAGTTTTATCTTAAAGAATTCAACTCTATTTTTTGGCGGCTGTACTTTTGCCAATTGGTTGGTAATGCTTCCTTCCATTGTAAATGGATTTCCGGTATCAAGTCTCATCCATTCCCTAAGCGGGCGGATGCTTGCGCTCTGGTAGCTGTGGCTGGCGAAAATTCCGTTAGGGGAGATATCATAGCTATGCGTGCCGGGTAGAATAGAAGGTGTAACCAGCTCTAATTTACCTTTTCCATCAAGCTTGGTTTTGTATAAGTATTTTTGAGTTGCGTTGTCTGGCGAAGCGATAAAATAAAAAGTGTTGTTCTTTTCGTCGATTAAGGCACTTTTAATTACATCGTAATTTCCTTTAGTGATCAAAGTTTGTTTTTTACCATCTTTAGTGATACGGTATTGGTGGCGCCATCCGTCTTTCTCACTCACCCAGATAAATTCTTTCCCGTTATTGATCCAATGCCATTCTGGTGCAGCATCAATCCATGCTTTGTCTGTTTCCGTGTAGATATTTTTTACCGCTCCGGTTTGGGTGTTCGCTACAAAAACACGGCTGGTGTTTTGTTCCCTGTTTAGCTGCTGTAAGATAATATCGCTTGTGTTAGGAACCCAATCCATCCTGGGGATATAGTTCTGGATCTGATCGCCCGGAACATTTACCCATGCAGTTTGTGCTGTGGCAATGTTTACAATCCCGATTTTACATGCTGAAGGATCTTCGCCTACTTTAGGATATTCTACCGGAATAGTGTAAGGATAGATAGAATCCGTGTTGTTGATCATCAGGAAGTTTTTGATTTTCCTTGCATCAAGCTGCCAATAGGCAACCGACGTACCATCCGGGCTCCATCGGAAACCGTCCCTGCAGTCGAATTCTTCCTCATACACCCAGTCAAACGTACCATTGATCAACCGGTCGGTACCATCTGTAGTGAGTGCTTTACCGTTTGCACCACTGATATCTTCAACATAGAGATTGTGACCGCTTACATAAGCTACTTTGCTGGCATCGGGCGACAGTTTGGCGAACATCAGTGAAGATGCAGGTTTGTCCTTTCCAATTTTTACCAGTGTGTTCGCTGTCAGATCTGCTACCCAGTAATCTCCACGGGTTTCATAACGCCATACTTTTTTGCTGTTTGTATAAATCAGTGCTTTAGTGCCATCAGCTGAAAGCACGAAATCTTTGATCATTAAGGGCTGTGCCTGACCTTTTGGGGTGAGCAGGTTGCTGCTGATTACAGCTTTTTTGTCGCTTTTAGGAAGTGTAACCAGGTAAACTTCTCCATTTGAGATCTGGTAATAGCCATTACCATCTTTTGTCCAGTTTACTCCACCGTTATTTTGTGCGTAGGTTGTTGCACAAAATAAGCTGATGAAAAAGACAAGGGTAAGTCTTAACATAATTGGGTTTTGATTCATGTGTTTAAGTAATTTTTGTTTTATTTCAGTTCTTTGACCTTTGAGGCCATTGCAGGTTTTGCTGGTCAGAGTGATAGAAACTGGTGGTAGGCCGACTGGATATATGATTTCGCATTTCTCAGTAAACTCTCCGTATTTCTGCTATCTGCCGGATGATCGTTATATAAAACCATCTTGCCTACATTGTCAAATGTAACACATTGTTTGTTATCGATAAAACCGATTCCGTTATCCCAGCTAAAAAAAGCAAAAGAAGGGGTACCCGGATTTAGCAGGTCTTTGCTCCATCTAAAAGGTTTACTGTCCAGTTTCATCTGGTGCAGGAGGGTGGAAGCGATATCAATCTGGCTTCCCGTATTCGAAAATATCCTTCCGCGGTATTCTTTTTTGATCACCTCACCGAAAAAAAGCAGCGGAATGTGGTAGCGCTGCGGTGCAAATATGTCTTCGCGGCCTTTAGGCAGGATATGCCCGTGATCGGCCACAAAAATAAACAGCGTATTTTTATACCAGGGCATTTTCTTTGCCTTGATCAAATAATCATTGATGCAGGAATCCGTATAAAAAGCAGTGCTTTTAAATCTTTGGGTATTATTTAGCTTTCCGAATTTATAGTTTCCGGGAACTTCAAAAGGTTCATGATTGGTCAGCGTCATTACCGTGCTAAAGAATGGCTGCCTGCTTTTGCTCAGTTCCCGTAGCTGTCTCGCGAATACTACGCCGTCGTATGCCCCCCATTTTGAGTTCATGTCAACTGCCCTGAATTTGCTTTTGTCAATCAGCTGCTGGTAACTATGGCTCATTACAAAAGCCTTGTAGTTATCAAACTCAGACTGTCCCCCATAAAAAAAGGAAGTCTGATATCCGTTTTTATACATTACCTGTGAAATAGCAGGGATCTTTTCCATCTTTTCCGGCCACTTCACCATATTTTCCGGTGCAAGGCTGGGTTGTGCTGCCAGTGTTCCAAGGATTCCTTTGTCAGTCCGGTTACCCGTAGCGTAGATGCGGCTGAACAGGACACCTTTTTTAGCCAGGCTATCAAACCCTGGAGTAATACCTGTTTCATTGCCAAGCACCCGGGTAAGGTCGGCCGTAAAACTTTCCATGATAATCACAACCACATTAGGTCTCCTGGTAGTCAGGATAGGAACGGTATTTTCGCCCTGAGTTGCATAAAGTGTTTTGATGGTGGCTTCGGCTTCGGCCTGGGTATAATAGGTATAGGGATTTTTACTGATCTGGCTTGACTTGAGCAGGCTTGCTATCAGGTTCCATTCCGTATTTATTGCCGCATGGTTCAGCACTTCCTGATCAGAATAATAGGCCATGCTCTGATTATTCGGGGAAACCCCCCATCCTCCGCGAATGATCAGAAAGGTAAAGCTGAGGAGGAATACCGAGAGTAGTGTTTTAGCCCATAAAGAAGCCGCAGGAGTTCTCAAATTAGTTTGGGTGATCCATTTGATCAATATCAGTCCCAGAGTGACTAAAACGGCTAAAATCGCGATATTAAAAAGCAAGGGAGAAGATGCACTGGAAGCCAACGCCTCATTTGGGGCGCTAAAAGCATAGTCTACCGCCTTAGCGTTGATTTTGCTTCCCCATTCCCTGTAAATATTCAGGTTGATTACGCTGATTACGCTAAAAATAACCAGCAGCACTTTGTTATAAATCTTAAGCCAAAGAAAGTTTATGGTTTTCTGCTTAGTAAACTGGGTCAGCAAGAAGTAAAGGAGGGGAGGGACTGCGATATAGGCGGCCATGGCCAGATCTAATCTCAATCCATAATAAAACACTTTAGCAGTCTCTGCAATACCAGTTTCTGCAAGATGATAAAATATACTTACGAAAATCAATCTGTCTAAAAGAAAAAACAGGATCCAGAGTGCAAAAAAGCGGACAAAAAAAATCAGGGCCTTTAACATTTTGGCAAAAATACCAATAATTGAAATGTTAAAAGCCCTGAAATTGTAAATTTATTTAATTTCTATTGGCCGCCCATCGCTTTAAGATCTGCAAGGCTGATCGCTTCGTATCCGGCAGGTACATCTAAAGTAATTGGTCCTACTTTCTCTTCAACCAGGTCTTTCATGACTACAGTGGCTTTAATCCCGTTTTGTGTACGTGTAAATTTCACTGGTGTACCCTTAACGTCTTTAAACTCTTCGCCGGTAATTCCAACTGGTAATTGGATATCGTTGGTTGCCCACAATTCCAAAGCAACTCCTTTGTCATCTTTGTAGGTGTATTTTTCAGCGTTATAAATACCGATTTTTTGTTTTTCACCCGTTGCTTTAAAATCAGTTAAAACAGGTGTTTTTCCTGACATTGCTTCAGCATCTTCTTTTGTTGATTTTGCGGCATACTGTTTTTGCAGCATAGGGATAGCAACCAATACTAATCCGTTTTTCTGCACACCATCAGTTAAAAAAACGATCGTCGCGCCTTGCTGCTCCATTTCAATTTTAGAGATGTTACCGCTGAATTTGAATTTTGTTTCTGCGGGCAATTGAGAAGCTAAAGCTTGCTGATCGGCAGACAGCTCATAAGTCATCCCATAAGTAATCGTACCTTCGTTAACTTTCTTCTGCGCATGCGCAACTACAGCTGTACTGATCAGAATTGCTGCCAGTACACTGGTCTTGATTGATTTTAACATATGTTTCAGTTTAATAATTTACCATTTAATTTGTTCTTTGCTGATAAAGGCAGCAATACCCCTTTTAAAATCTTCGTTCTCCCTGACTCTCGCATTGATCTGCACTGCCAGTTCCAGGCTTTTTTCCAGTCCCGCGTTAGTCGTTTGCCCGATCAGCTGTTTAGTCACCATTAACGAATTCCCCGATGTTTCATTACATAGCCTGGTTGCGAATTTAATTACGGTCTGACTAATCTCGTCTTTGTTTGTTACAAAAGTGATCAAATTATACGTCAATGCTTCTTCTGCAGAAAAAAGATCGCCTGTCAGCAGTATTTTTTTTGCGATTGTCTCACTTGTCTTCCGTAGCAGGAAACAGGAAACGATTGCCGGAACAAAACCAAGCTTCACCTCTGTATAGCCAAATTTTGCTTCAGGAACAGCAAAAGTGATATCACAAACTGTTGCCAGTCCGCATCCACCAGCAATGGCATGTCCTTCTACTTGTGCAATCACCACTTTAGGGAGGTAATAGATCGTTGTAAACAACGTTTTTAGGTTTTGGCTATCATTTACGTTCTCTTCGTGGGTATTGTCTTGCAGCTGCTGTAAATAGGCTAAATCGGCACCGGCACTGAATGTGTTGCCAATAGCCTTTAAGATGATTACTTTTACCTCTTCATCATCGCCTGCTTTGAGCAAAGCTGTAGTCAGTGCACTAACTAATTCCGGGTTAAAGGCATTTCTTTTTTCCGGGCGGTTCAATGAAATAGTTGCAATACGATTAGATACTGAATATAAAACCAATGGAGGTGTCATGGAATTAAAGGGTTATTTAAGGTTAATCAAAGATGAATTATTTTTTATTAATACAATGGCTGTCTGTTTAGAATTAACAGTCTCCAGCAGGTATTTGTTCACCGCATAAGTTTTATTTGTGCCATCAATCCATATTTTACCAAACTGCAAATCTCTTCGAAGTAAGTTGATCTGCAATTTCGGACTTCCATGAAGCCATATCGCGTCAAAAGTGGTTTGGCTGATGATGTGCCTGCTGTTCATTGAACTGTCTGCCAGCAATACCCTGAAATTCCGGAAACTCAGCTGATGGTCTGTAATGGTAAGGTCCCCCCTTTTAAGGCGCTTTCCCCATGCTATACAGGTGGTAGCGGTAATCTTCATTTGGTCCAGCGCAGGGCGGATATGAAACTTAAAGGCTATATTTTCTTCCTTAAGGTCCGTAATCAGTACCGCAGAGTTCCCGGTGATGAATGCAGCTGCATAATGTTTGTTCAGGCTAAAAAGAAGGATCTTTTTTTGCCGTGCACAAGTCAGCTTTTCGGCTGTCAGCAGCAGCTCCAGGCAAAGCAACAGGAGCAAAGCGCTCCATACCATTAACTTTTTTTTGTTTTGTAACCCCGTCAGCAAACTAACTAATGCCAGGCAGAGTAAAATGAATGCTGTTTTTGAAAGCCATATTGCATCTACAACAGCGTAGGGGAGGTGTGCCATCCAGTTGAGCCCGTTATTCATCAGACAGATCAGCCATTCAAAAGCCGGCGCCAGCCAGTATAACCGAAACAGCAGGATCGCAATTCCACTGTACATCAGCATAGCTACCGGGAGTACAATGAACAGATTACTGAAAATAAAGTAAACGGGAAACTGGTGAAAGTAGTAGACAGAAAAAGGGGAGGTGAGCACCTGTGCCGCAATTGACAGGGAGACCATGCTCCAGAGTTTTTGTAACCAGTTCCATTTAAAAGAACGCAGTCTTTCAATCCGGGGCTGCAGCCATACCAATCCGATGACCGCAAGGTAAGAAAGCTGGAAGCCGGCGTCCCAGAGTAGGAATGGATCATAGACTAAAAGACAGCAGGCCGAGAGTGCAAGCGCATGCAGGCTGCCTGTCTCTTTGCGGAGCGATCTGCCGATGATGAAGAGGCTAAGCATGATGGCCGATCGCAACACCGAAGCCGAGTATCCGGTCAGCAAAGTATAAGACCAGATGAGAACTAAAATCACAATCACCTTAGCCCACTTCAGAATGACTTTCCTGTTCATCCAGCGAAGTCCCCACTCCAGTACGAGGTAGATAATTCCGACGTGCATTCCCGAAACGGATAGGGCGTGAATGGTTCCTGTTTTCGTATAAGCAGAGAGAGTTTCGGTACTGAGATCTGACCGGTATCCGAGCATCAGTGCTGCCGCTACGGCGAACGCTTCGTCGTCTTTAATCAGCTTCCGGTAGCGGTCTGTTTGACGCTGCCGGAGTGCCAGTGCAAAGCTGATTATTGCAAGGCCTTTTTGCTCGCCCGTTGCCACCATTTTTTCGGGTTCCAAAAAAGCCTGGTGAAAAATATTATGGTCTTCGAGCCAGGATTTGAAGTCAAATTCTCCAGGATTATAGGGCGGGTCGACTGTAGTATATTTTGCGGGGATAAGGAAAGTTTGTCCGTATTTCATCGATAGCGGATGATGTAATTCAGACCTGACCGCGAGCATCAAATTGCCGTTTGCCAGTCTTTTTTTACTACCTGTGTAAGCATAAATTACCCTGGCCTTAAACCTTAAAATTGTGCCGTTTTGCTGAGGTTCAGCAGCTATCCAGATCTTGAAAAAATCTGCTGGTTTTCTGGAAAAGTGATCAGAATTATGGTGTTCATTTCTGATCCGGCACCATAAGGCACCCAGTAAAATTAGCCAAGTGTAAAGTATAATCGCTAAAGTTCTGTAATGATTATAAACTTTAAATGATCTATGTAAATAATTGATTATGAATAATAAAATAAATATGATAATTGATGATATTGATACGACAGAATTTAATTCTGTAGATTGAGTCACGCGCAAAACCCAAATTCCTATGCAAAATGGCAACAGCAGACGAATGAAAAGTAAGGGTTTTCTTTTCATGGCGCTTTTAGAATTGATAGCGCAGCTGGAGCCTGATTTCCGACTTTTTGCTCCCTTTAATTTCGTCTAGTCCAGACCCTGTTTCAGTTGCTCCGGGATAGCTATAAATCCCATATCTGCACCATACTCTAAGCTGTCTGGAAAGCCGGTAATTTGTGTTCAGGTAAAACCGGATTCCTTTCCCATTATACAGTCCCGATCCTGAACCGTTCAGTACATCATCTTCATAAGCATAGATCCCGCTATCGTAAGATGGGGTATTAAAATATGCCAGACGTAAACCTGCAGAAAGCTTGGAAGACATCGGACTAAAGTCTACATCCTGGTACATCATGATCCCCTGTTCTACCGCCCTTTTCCCCTTTTGATACCGCGTTATTTCGACCCGGTTTTCCATCCCGATTTTTCGGTTAAGCCGCCATTGAAGGCCCACTCTCATATTGTCTTTTCTGAAGTTGGCTACTGGATTTACGGCAAGCCCTGATGTGTCATTTTGCTCCCCTTTTTTCGTGCTGATTTTTAATAGTGCAACCAAATTTTTATGGGGAGTGTAGCTGAACTGACCCATCATCTGGATACCGGAAGAGGGCTGGTCGACCCGGTACCTCAACCACGGAAAGTGGAAGATGTCGCCATAAAAAGATATACTCCATTTGCGCGTTGGCAGAAAATGAAGCCCGCCATAAAAGCCATTTTCGTTGACCGATCCGGAGCCCTCACCGAGAGGCTGACTGTAAAAGCTGAGGTGTTCTTTGTTGTAATTCCGGTATACGATTACCGCAGAAAGCCTAGAAGAAATACTCGCCATCACGCCGCTAAGAAATGCTGCTGCACCAGGAAAACTGTAGGCTGCCTCTCCGAAAAAATAGGCGTTTTTGAAAGTGTAATTATAGTGGATCCCTGCATTTGTAAGTTCTTTTCCCTGGAATGCATAGGCTCTATATGCCTGATTTGCTCTTTTAAATTCATATTCGTAACGCGTATGGTAGCCCGCTGCGCCGACGTTTAAACTGCCCGATCGGTAGTCGCCCACTGCTCCGTAAACCAGTTGATGCACATTGTGTTTATGTGAAATCTCTGTTGCTGTACGGTGCAGCCCGCTGCTGTTAATTGTCGATAAACTGAAGTTGCCATCACTTCCCTTAGTTAGACTTGCGTCTAAATTCTTTGATGAAATAAATGCAGTTAAGTCAATGTTCTTAAACAGATTATATTTTACACCTAAACCTCTGAAGAACGAAGATTCATTTGCAGAAGTATAGGGTTTGATGCCGGTTGCGTTCTTCGCTACACCTGCTACATCGGCTCCCCTACCCAGGGTGGTGCCCATCCATAATGTCAATCCTTCCCCGAATTGCAGGCTGTAGTCACCAATAATAATCTTCTTGAACCTGCCAGTTTTGTAAATAGCAAGACTGGCTGAAACGAAATCGAAACCAGATTTATTCCTGCCCTTAAAGAATGTTTCCCCAGCATCCTTTTCCGTTACAAGGGATAACGCAATCAGGTCTTCCACCCGGTAGTGGTAGCGGAGCAGCAGTTTCGAAGGGTTACCATGGTAGTGGCTTCCGGGCAGGTCAGTAAATCCCTTTTGTTTTTCCAGTACCTGTCCATACCTCAACAGGAGTTCGTTCTCACTTTTGGAAAGGATACTTTTTAAACTGCAAGTGGTAATTTCAGGCTGTACTTTAAGTGTCACAAAGGGCAGGATCCTTGTTACTGTTTCTATATCAAAGCCATCAACAGACTGCAGCTCCAGTAAATCGGTCAGTTTACCAGCCAATGAGAGGTGAGTGAAAAAGTTGTCTACCTGTACTGCGGACAGAAAAACGAGTTCCTTCAGCTGTTCCGGCTTTGCGTGGTTAAGGTCAATGGGATGATCTTTATAGAAATAAAGCCTTGCAGAAAGCTCAGAAAGATCTGTTTCTTCAGGAAGCGTTTCAGCAACGAAAGACAAAATAGATTTCACTTCCGGGGCCTCCTGTGCTGTGGCAGCAGAGAAAGTCCCGCACAGGAATAGAAAAACGAATAACTTTGACATGGTGCCAAAGTAATTTCTATCTGATTAATAAAGTTAATTTATTTTTTAAATCTCGTCGTTCAGTTTTAATAAGAAGTCTTTTAACTTCTCCAGTGATGCGATGATCTTTTGATTTTCTTTTACATCTCCGCTGTTATTCTTCAGGTGGTCTTTTGCCCCTTTAAGCGTAAACCCTTTATCGTCCACCAGGTGGAAAATGATTTTCAGGTTCTCAATGTCTTCGGGAGTGAAAAGTCTGTTCCCTTTTTTGTTTTTCTTAGGTTGAAGTACATCAAATTCCTTCTCGTAAAAACGGATTTGTGAAGCGTTTACACCAAACATTTCCGTCACCTCACCCATCGTGTAATACATTTTATTAATTTCCCGTTCCTTGTAAGGCATACTTTTGTGTTGATAATTAGTGTCTTATGGATTTTATGTAAAGCATTCAAATGTAAAGGGATTTTAGTAGAATACCGCAAGAAAATTTTAATTTTGTTGGATAATTTTCTACACCGAATGACAGCTAAAGAAATAAGACAGGCATTTTTAAACTTTTTTGAATCGAAACAACACCATGTTGTTTCATCTGCACCGATCGTGGTAAAAAACGATCCTACCCTGATGTTCACCAATGCTGGTATGAACCAGTTCAAAGACATATTTTTAGGAGAGGCACCCGCTAAATATCCAAGGGTAACCGATACGCAGCGCTGCTTAAGGGTATCCGGCAAACACAACGATCTGGAAGAGGTGGGTATCGATACTTATCACCACACCATGTTCGAAATGCTGGGCAACTGGAGCTTCGGCGATTACTTTAAAAAAGAAGCGATTGCCTGGAGCTGGGAATTGCTAACGGAGGTTTACGGCATCCCTAAGGATAAATTATACGTTTCCATCTTTGAAGGAGATGAAAAAGAAGGCTTGCCGAGAGATACGGAAGCTTATGATTTATGGAAGCAGTATGTTCCTGAAGACCGGATTATTCTGGGAAATAAAAAAGACAATTTTTGGGAAATGGGTGATATGGGGCCTTGTGGTCCTTGTTCTGAAATCCATGTGGATTGTCGTCCCGACGATGAACGTACCGCTGTAAGCGGTAAAGATTTGGTTAATGCAGATCATCCGCAGGTAATTGAAATCTGGAACAATGTATTCATGCAGTTTAACAGATTAAAAGATGGTTCTCTACAACCCTTGCCTGCACAGCATGTGGATACCGGGATGGGTTTTGAACGCTTAGTGCGTGTACTGCAGGACAAGGCATCTAATTACGATACGGATGTTTTTCAGCCAATGATTCAGTTTATCGCCAATAAGGCGGGTATCGTTTATGGTAAAGATGAAAAAACTGATATCGCAATGCGTGTGATGGCGGATCATATACGTGCGATTTCTTTTGTGATTGCAGACGGACAATTACCTGCGAACAATAAGGCCGGCTACGTTATCCGCAGGATCTTAAGGCGTGCAGTGCGTTATGCATATACGTTTTTAGACTTGAAAGAGCCTTTCTTAAATCAGCTGGTGCCGGTATTGGCGGAGCAGTTTAAAGGTGTATTCGAAGAGCTGGTCTTACAGCAGGATTTTGTACAAAAAGTAGTATTGGAAGAAGAAGTTTCTTTCCTTCGTACACTGGCAACAGGAATCCAGCGTTTTGAAAATTATACCAGGAAACAGGCTGAGTTTTTAATGTCTGAGAATGCGATCGACTTCAATGATAAGCCTTTTGAGGATGCCTGGGTATACAGCATATTGAAAGACCAGATGGTAATTTCCGGTGAGTTCGCTTTTGAATTGCAGGATACCTATGGTTTTCCGATCGACCTGACCGAGTTAATGGCAAGGGAGAAGAACTGGACTGTGGATATGGAAGAATATCAGCAGAGCCTGCAAAAGCAGAAATCACGTTCGAGGGCTGCATCTGCTATTGATACGGGGGACTGGATACTGGTTCATGATGATCCGGAAACTGAATTCGTGGGATACGACTTTTTAGAGATCGAAACAAAAATCCTGAAATACAGACAGGTTACTGCAAAAGGAAAAGAGCAATACCAGATCGTTTTACAGAAAACGCCATTTTACGGAGAAAGCGGGGGACAAGTAGGAGATACCGGGCGCCTGGAAGACCATAGCAGGATGTTCTCTGTAGACATTACAGATACAAAAAAAGAAAATGGGGTCATTGTTCATTTCACTGATACTTTGCCTGAAGATCTTGAAGGACAGTTCTGGGCTGTTGTGGATGAAGATAAGCGCGTACAAACGAATAACAACCATTCGGCGACACATTTACTGCATGCGGCATTGAAGTCTGTCCTGGGTGCCCATGTGAACCAGAAAGGTTCTTTGGTTAATCCCGATTATTTGCGTTTTGACTTTTCGCATTTTGCGAAGATCACTGATGAGGAGCTGGCACAGATCGAGCATATTGTTAACCAGAAGGTGAGACAGAATATTCCATTAAAAGAGCAGCGTCTTGTGCCTTACGCAGAAGCACTGTCGAGCGGCGTTACTGCTTTGTTTGGTGAAAAGTACGGTGAATTTGTAAGGATTATCACATTTGATGATAACTATTCGAAAGAACTTTGCGGTGGTACGCACATACAGGCTACCGGTCAGATTGGCTATTTTAAAATTCTTTCTGAAAGTGCTGTTGCGGCTGGCGTACGTCGTATAGAAGCGATCACAGCGGATAAAGCTGAAGCTTATATTATTGCACAGGAGCAGGAAATCAATCAGTTGAGAGGATTACTTAAAGGTAATAAAGATATCACTGCTGCGGTTACTGCTTTAATTGAAGAGAATGCCAGATTAAAGAAAGATGCAGAAAAAGCCGTGATTGAACGCGCAGGTAATTTAAAACATGAGATTGTGCATCACATGAAAACCATCAATGGAATTAACGTGATTGCTGTGCAGGTAGACCTTCCAAATGCAGATGCAGTAAAGAACCTTGCCTTCAGTTTAAAAGAGATCGTTGACAATCTGTTCCTGGTATTTACGACATTAATTGATGACAAGCCCGGTATCAGTGTGATGTTATCTGAAAACCTGGTGGCTGAGCGCGGTTTAAATGCATCGAACATTGTACGTGAACTTGCAAAAGACATACAAGGCGGTGGCGGGGGACAACCGTTTTACGCTACTGCGGGTGGAAAGAACAAAGACGGACTGTCTAAGGTGTTGGAGAAAGTAATTTCACTGGTTCCTGCTTTATAGATACAGCACTTCTTTCTAGTGCAAAGTTGCATATATCAAATTGCAGCTTGCTGCTATTTTAAAAGGTGCCTGGATACCGGAATATTCCTGAAAAAGGAAAGGATTTCAGGTATCCAGGCGCCTTTTGTTGATAATGCCTCAGCCGTTACCCGGAAAGCTTTCCAAGACACTTCGTTGCCGAAGTCTTTTTTCCGTTTGCAGATACCAGGAACATCCATGCATGTGTGCTTGCGGGAACCATTTCCATGTCCAATGAACATTTTGCTTCCCTGTCGCCTCTAAGTGCAGCATGTTGATGGAAGTCTGTATGGGCAGTAGTTTCACAATAAAAGCAGAACTGAATACTATCATGCTCTTCCAGTCCTAACTTAAGCTTTGAGGGACTTGCATAAGCTAGTGCGACCACCGTTGAATCCTCACGGCGTTTAATATGGCCAACAGAGCAACGCCAACATCAGCAATCACCGCTTCCCATAAGGTTGCAACACCTCCTGCACCTAATATCAATACGATCACCTTCACACCCATAGCAAGCGCAATATTCTGCCACACAATATTCCGGGTTATCTTGCCTATCTTTATAGCGGTTACTATTTTTGAAGGCTGATCATTCTGAATTACGATATCCGCTGTTTCTATCGTCGCATCGCTACCTAATCCTCCCATGGCAATGCCTGCATCAGCTAATGCGACAACCGGGGCATCATTGATACCATCACCTGCAAACGCAATTCTGCTGCCTGCATTTTTCAAGGCTTGTACTTTTTCTACTTTGTTTTCTGGTAATAAGTCGCCAAAAGCCTTATCTATATTCAATAGTTTGGCCACTTTATTTACTACAGCTTGTTTATCCCCACTCAGCATTACAGTTTGTAGGTTTAAACTATGCATAGCTTTAATCGCTGCAATAGCATCTTCTTTTAACTCATCTGCAATGGTAATATACCCGGCATATCTGCCGTTAATAGCGATTACTACTACAGTATCATCTTCATCTGCAGCAGCCTTGTCATACTTAATGTTAAACTGGTCTAGTAATTTAGTATTTCCAGCAAGGATTTCTTTTCCATTTACTATACCTTTTAGCCCTTTGCCTGGTACTTCTTCAACACTGTCGACCGTAATTTCTGTAGAAAGTTTTTCTGCATAGGTTGTTATTGCAACAGCAATAGGGTGTGTAGACTTACTCTCAATAGCCGAAGCAAAGGCAACCAGTTCTTTTTCATTATCATTTACAGCTACCACTTTTTGGACATTAAATACACCTTTGGTCAGCGTTCCGGTTTTGTCCATTACAATCGTATTGATTTTGGTCATCACATCCAGAAAGTTCGACCCTTTAAAAAGGATTCCATTCTTAGAGGCAAGTCCGATCCCGCCAAAGTAACCAAGCGGAATAGAAACCACTAATGCGCAGGGGCAGCTAATTACCAGAAATACTAAACCGCGGTATAGCCAGTCGCTAAAATCGTAATTATCTGCGAAAAAATAGGGCAGGCCTACCACTAAGACGGCCAGTGCAAAAACTATAGGTGTGTATACTTTAGCAAAACGGGAGATGAACAATTGAGTTCTAGACTTTCTTGCTGTTGCATCCTGCACCATTTCCAATATCCTGTTCAGCTTGCTATCCCGGAATAAAGCAAGAACTTTCACTTCTACCAATGTATTGAGATTGATCATCCCAGCCAAAACGCTGTCGCCTTTAACTTTACTATCGGGTTTGCTTTCCCCTGTCATTGCGGCTGTGTTAAACGTGCCTTTGTCGGAAATCAGTTCTCCATCCAGCGCTACTTTTTCTCCGGCTTTTACCTGGATAATTTCGTTGATTTTTACGTCTAAGGGTTTAGTAGTTAACAGTTGTCCGTCCCTAAGTACGTTTACTGTATCAGGACGAATATCTAAAAGCGCTTTGATACTTCTCTTTGCGTTATCGACTGCAACGTCCTGGAACCATTCGCCGATAGAGTAAAACACCATAACGGCTACGCCTTCACTATAGGATCCGATGCTGAAAGCACCAATTGTAGCTACGCTCATCAGGAAAAACTCGTTAAAGAAATCCAGTCGAATGGCTTTACGGAAGGCAAGATTTAACACATTGTATCCCGAGAGTAAAAAAGCGATGCCGAAAACGATCAGCTGGATATATTTTGCGGGTTGAATTTTAAACCCGTAATCAAGGGTCAGCATACCTGCCAGAATAAGCAGTGCCGCTAAAAGCGGAAGCTGGCTTTTCCATCCTGAACCACCGTTTCCATGATCGTGGTCATGCTCGTCGTCGTCATGGTTATGTCCCTCATGATCATGACCTTCTTGAGTATGTGTATATTTTTTATCTTTTGGTTCAGGAGAAGAGCCGCAGCAATCACCAGTATGTTTATTTCCCATTTTGTTGATGTTCTCCTGCAAAAATAGGTAAAACAGCTACGCAATGGTATTGCAAAGTATTATGCGCATTTATTACAGGTACCTTTTACCATCAGGCTGACTTCTTCTGAAGCGAAACCATCGGGGAGGCTTACCTGGGGGATATGGGATTTAGGGAGGCAGGAGGTTTCTCTACAAAGATTACAGAAAAAGTGGACGTGCAGATCGTGGTGATGACCAGCTTTGCAATCATTCTCGCACAGCGCATATTTGGGAGCTCCCGATCCATCATCAATACTGTGTACCAACCCTTTTTCTTCAAATTTCTTTAAAGCACGGTAGATGGTAACACGGTCGGATGGTTCCAGGCCCTTTTCCAGATCGGTCAGGCTCAGCGCAGACGATTGCTTTAGTAAAAACTCCAGCACCAGCAAACGCATCGCTGTAGGATTAACGTCTTTATTCGTAAGCATTAGTTCAATATCTCTGATCATGTCCGGTACTGTAAAAATAAAAAAAACTTGTCAGTTATATTACCCAACCGTAACATAACTGACAAGTATATGATGATATCTTAGAATTGACTATCCTCTTCCGTGACCACGGCCACCTCTGTCTCCGCCATGTCCCTGATTTCCGCCACGGTCATGCCCGCCATGGTTATTACCTCTGTGATCACCACCACGGTTTCCTCCATTATTCCAGCCGTGGTTGTTTCCGCCGTGGTTACCCCAATTGTTGTTTCCTCTGCCGCGGTGATCATTTCTGTAAATAACGGTTCTTCCCGGACGGCCCCTGTCATAACCACGTCCTCTTACTACAGTTCTGTTCGGACGGCCGTAATAACTATTGCCCGCATATCTTGTACGGTAAGAATTATGGCTCAACCATGGTCTTGGTGAGTTGATGACTACTTTTCTGCCTCCGTAAAGATCATAATTCCGGTAACGTGAAGGCAAACTTCTTGCGTGGATCCAGCGGCTTCCACTCAAATAAACGAACTGCCGGGTGGGGACATAATAGTAACTATCTACATCTGGCAGATAATAATAATCTACATGGTCATAACCTCTAGGTCCCCATTGTGGTTGTGAGCCAATGTTAATACTTAAACTCACTTGCGCTTTCGCGGGTGCTGCGGCGCCAAGGGATGCAATCCCTATGGCGGCCATTAAAAGTAATTTTCTCATAACGGTTTAATTTGTGTGTGATAACATTTATTCAAAGTCTATGCCAGTATTATAATTGTTTCCTAAACCTAAGGCGTAAACTTATTTGGTTATATTTGTGAGACAGTAATTCACGACATTAGTTTAATATACTACCCTTAAATGAGTACGAAAACTGCAGTTTCGACCACAGAATTTGAATTGGTATCAGGTTTAGAGATTCACGTTCAGTTAAATACGCAATCAAAAATATTTTCATCAGATAGCGCAACTTTTGGTGCGAAACCCAATGAACACATCTCTCCCGTATCTCTGGCTTTGCCTGGGGCGCTCCCTAAATTGAATAAAGAGGTAACCGGTAAAGCGATCAGAATGGGACTTGCGCTGAATTGTACCATCAACCAGTCCAACTATTTTGACAGAAAGAATTACTTCTATGCAGATCTGCCTAAAGGATACCAGATCACACAGGATAACCGTCCCGTTTGTCAGAATGGTTATATTGATATCACCTTAAGTGATGGAACAGAACGCCGGATAGGCATCAATCGCATCCATATGGAAGAAGATGCAGGTAAAAGCCTGCACGATCAGAATGATACTTATTCTTATGTGGACCTGAACAGGGCAGGAGTACCACTGATTGAGATCGTAACCGAACCGGATATCCGTTCTGCTGAAGAGGCTTCATTGCTGCTTATCGAAATGAGAAAGCTGGTGAGGCACCTTGATGTGAGTGATGGAAACATGGAAGAAGGAAGTTTGCGCTGTGATGCGAATATCTCTATCCGGGAAAAAGGTATTACAGAATTTGGTACCCGATGTGAAGTAAAAAACCTGAACTCTATCAGAAATGTACGCAGGGCAATGGAATTCGAATTTAATCGTCAGCAGGAAGTTATAGCTGAAGGCGGAACGATTATACAGAGCACGTTGACATTTGATGCAGATCAGGGAACTACTGCACCAATGCGTACGAAAGAGATGGCGAACGATTACCGGTATTTCCCGGATCCCGATCTTCCCCCTTTATATATCTCTGATGAATGGCTGGCAGAGTTAAAAGCAGCGATGCCCGCTTTACCAAGGGAAATCACCGCAAAGCTGGTTGCTGATTTTGGAATCACTGCCGCAGAAGCCGGGATTTTTGCAGATGATGCAGCATTGCTCAAGTATTTTAACCTTGCTTTACCCAGAGTAAACCAACCAAAAAGTTTAATTAACTGGTTGTCGGGTTCTATCAGGGCTTTATTGAGTGAACAACAGATCACAATCGAAAACTTTAAGGTGAGTCCGGGCCAAATCGCTGCCGTAATCAATCTCGTAGATGTAAAGAAGATCACACAGCAGATTGCTTTGCAGCAGCTTTTACCAGCTATCCAGTCTGCTCCGGAAGCGGATGTGCAGCAACTGGCAGAACAGCTGAACTTGCTGATAGTAGAGAATAATGATGAACTATCCGGGTTTGCCGATCAGGTGCTGGCGAAATTTCAACCCCAGGTGCAGGCCTATAAAAATGGTAAAAAAGGTGTTCTGGGCTTGTTTGTCGGTGAAATCATGAAACTTGCACAAGGGAAAGCAGATCCGCAAAAGATCAATGAACTGCTGCAGGATAAGTTAAAGTAAGGACGCTGTATCAGTTTACAGCTCAATAAGGAAGGTGGCTTGGGGACCCTTAAGTTGAAATAAAGAGCATTCAGCCAATTAAAAAATAAGGAGAAGTACTGCATGGGCAGTAAAAAATTAAATAAAATATACTACATATATATAAGGTAATGAGAACATCGATCATTTTAAAAATTAATAAAGTACTCCTTTTACTGCTTGTATGCACTGCATTCTTCGCATGTAAAGACAAGGATAAATTTGAGATCAGCGGTAAATTTGAAAACGCAGCACCACAATCCAAGGTTTACCTTTTTGGAATTGACCGTACAAATGAAGTCGCATTGGATTCCACTGTATTATCTGACAAGGGAGAATATAAGTTTGTGAGCACTACACCCGATGTGGATTTTTTCCGTGTAAAGATAGACCATAGTGAATATATGCTGATTGCCAAAAATGGCGATCACATCAGGCTTGATGCTAACCTGACCGACGAAACGATGGCTTATAAACTATCAGGCGCAGAAGAAGCGGATAAACTGGAAGAGTTAAACAAGACTAAAAATGAGTTCATAGCAAAGAACACGGCATTGGAAGCTCAGTTCCAGGAAAACGTAGCTAAAGAACCTCAGAGCCGTCAGGCGATCATGAACCAGATGATGCCGGAGATGATCAAAGCTAAACAGGGATTGATTGACTATATCCTGAAATTTGCGATGGATAATACTACTTCGCTGGCTGGTTTCTATGCGATCAATTCGCTAAATCCAAGTGATTATGAGCAGGAACTGCTTGCTTATGCAGATAAAATTAAAAGCAACTTTAACAAAAACCAGGCAGTTACCGATTTCCTGGTTAGGATGGCAAAATTAAGATCAGTGCAAGTTGGCCAGGTTGCACCTGATTTTACTATCAATACACTAGATGGTAAACCTTTCAAATTGTCAAGCCTAAGAGGCAAATATGTAATGATCGATTTCTGGGCTTCCTGGTGTGTGCCCTGCAGGGAAGAAAACCCTAATGTAGTTAAAGCTTACACTAAATATAAAGACAAGAACTTTACCATTGTTGGTATCTCTTTAGATAAAGATCCTGTAGCCTGGAAACAAGCTGTTGTGGCCGACGGTTTGACCTGGACCCACGTCAGTGAATTAAAAGATTTTGAAGGGCCAACAGTAAGAGCTTATCAGGTTGATGGTATTCCGGCGAATTTCATTTTAGATCCTGAAGGTAAGATCATTGCAAAAAGCCTCAGAGGTGCAGACCTTGATTCATTTCTCGGTAAGACTTTACGTTAATCATAAATCCATGTTAAACTAACTGTGCTGTTAACAATTTGTTAACTTGCATTTAACCCCTTAGTATAATTGATTACTTAATTTCGTAACAAATATTTAAAGACATGAGCGCCGTAAAACAAAAAATACTGATTATTGACGATGAACCGGATATTTTAGAGTTGATAGAATACAACCTGAAAAAAGAAGGCTACCAGGTTTATCTTGCCAGTAATGGACAGGACGGTATAGCTGTTGCAAAGAAGGTACATCCTGATCTGATTATCCTGGATATCATGATGCCCAAGATGGATGGTATTGAAGCCTGCAGGCTGATGCGCGCTATTCCTGAGTTCAAGAATACTTTTATGGTGTTTCTTACGGCCAGAAGCGAAGAGTATTCAGAGATTGCCGGCTTTAATGTTGGTGCCGATGATTATATCGCCAAGCCGATTAAACCGAGAGCGCTGGTAAGCCGTATCAATGCAATCCTGAGAAGGAATGTAAGTAACGATGAAGTTTCTGAAAATAAAGTTGAAATAGGTGATCTGGTAATTGACAGGGAGGCTTACCTGGTTTATCAGGGTGGAAATAAAGTGGTATTGGCCAAGAAGGAATTTGAATTATTGTACCTGCTGGCTTCGAAACCAGGGAAGGTTTACACCAGAGAATCCATTCTTAAAAATATCTGGGAAGATTCTGTAGTGGTTACAAACCGGACCATTGATGTACATATCCGCAAATTAAGAGAAAAATTAGGTGAAACTTATGTAGCTACTGTAAAAGGAGTGGGGTATAAGTTCGAACTTTCTTAGTACTTTTGTGCTTTAGAAAAATTCACACTATTGAAATATCCAGTATTTAAAGATCTTATCCTCTTCGAGGACGATAATCATATCGTAGTTAATAAGCCGCCATTTGTAGCTTCGTTAGATGAGCGTGGCGGCTCAGGAGAAGTAAATATTCTCCGTCTCGCAAAACAATATTCAGATGACGCACAAGTATGTCACCGGTTGGACAAAGAAACCTCCGGTGCCATAATTATTGCGAAAAACCCTGAAGCCTACCGTTCGGTGGCGATGCAGTTTGAAAAACGCAAAGTAAAAAAGACTTATCATGCAGTGGTTGACGGCCAGTATACTTTCAACGAATTGTTCATTGATCTTCCGATCTTAAATGATGGGAACAGAAGTGTAACTATCGACCGTAAGGAAGGAAAACGCGCGGAGACTATTTTTAATTCGGTTAAATTCTACAGGCATTATACTTTAATGGAATGTAAGCCGATTACAGGCCGTATGCACCAGATCAGGATCCACCTGGCTACGCAGCGTGCGGCAATCTGCGGTGATACTTTATATAAAGGTAAGCCGGTTTATTTATCCAGTATCAAAAAAGGATACCGCATTGCTAAAGACGATGAAGAACAGCCGATAATGAAACGTTTCGCTTTGCATGCAAAACATTTGATATTTAAAGGTCTGGATGGAGAAGATATTGAAATTGATGCACCATATCCAAAAGACTTTGCAACGCTCATCAAATTATTAGATAAATTTGATTGTTAAAACAATACTGACATGTATGTAAGATTGGTGACCTATATTGATACCATCAACCAATATAGGAGGACTAAAATATCAAACAGAAATTTCCTCGTGATTGCCGCATTAGTGGTTGGAATTTTAGCAGGACTGGCAGCAGCCCTGCTAAAAACACTTACGCACCATATAGAAGATTTCCTTCAGGATGGCTTTCACTGGCAGTATAAGTATTACCTTTTTTTGGTGTTCCCTTTTATCGGTATCCTTTTATCAGTCATGTATGTGCGGAGATTTATCAGGAAGGGCAAGTTTGAAACCGGTTTAACACCACTTCTACACACTATATCCAGTAAGTCGAGCCGTGTCGAGCCCCATAATATTTATTCACAAATTATTACTGCCGCTTTAACGGTTGGATTTGGTGGTTCTACAGGCTTGGAAGCACCTATTGTTACGAGCGGTGCTGGTATCGGTTCTGTACTGGGACGTTTTCTGGGACTGTCTTACAGGGAAACTACTATGTTACTGGCTTGTGGCGCTGCTGCAGGTATTGCCGGTGCATTTAATAGTCCCATTGCAGGAATTGTCTTTGCTATAGAGATTTTATTGCCGGAGTTCTCTATCCCCGCTTTTATTCCTCTGCTGTTAGCTTCGGCAACGGCAGCAGTAGTTGCCCGTTTCTTCTACAATGAACAATTGTTTTTTCTGGTAACAGAGGGCTGGCAGTTTAATGCGCTGATCTGGTATGTTGTGCTTGCCTGTTTAATAGGTTTGTTCTCTTTATATTTTAATAAAGCTTATTATTTTAATAAAAAGATGTTCTACAAGATCAAAGGGCCATACCAGAAGGTATTGGTTGGCGGACTTCTTTTAGGTGCAATGGTGTTTTTATTTCCCACGCTTTATGGTGAGGGGTATGTAACCATCAAAAACTTATTGGGCGGTAATTACAGTAATGTAGTTACCAACAGCATATTTTTTGAATATAGCAGCGTGCCCTGGGTAATCATTGTGTTTACAGCTATAACCTTGTTCGCAAAATCTGCGGCAACTATGATTACGCTTGGAGCTGGTGGTAACGGTGGGATCTTTGCACCCAGTTTAATTATGGGCGGTTTGATTGGTTTTCTTCTGGCTTTTACAATAAATACGCTCGGAATCGCACATGTGAATGTTGCGAATTTTATTGTTGCCGGTATGGCGGCTTCGTTAAGTGCCATTATGCATGCACCGCTTACCGGGATATTCCTGATTGCAGAGATTACCGGTGGTTATGTACTGATGGTCCCTTTGATGATTACTTCCGCGTTGGCTTACCTGATTAACCGCAGTCAGAATAAGTATTCTATATATACTAAACCATTGGCAGAAAAGGGTGAACTGATGTCCCTGGAGGATAAGGATGCTACGGTTCTCCATATGATGAAACTGAAATATCTGATAGAGAAGGATTATCTGATTTTGAATGACAACGACAGCCTCGCAGAAAGAATGCCGGATATTTTAATTTCTAAACGGAATGTGTTTCCTGTAATTGCGGAAGACAAGACTTTTAAAGGGATGATCTATGTAGAAGATGTGTTAAAGAAGGGGATCAATACCACGCTGGCCAATGATTTAACGGTACATGATTTTGTACAGACTGCACCTGATATCGTGTTTATTAATGATTCACTTAAATTGGTACTGAGTAAGATGGAGAAGGAAAATGCATGGGTTTTACCGGTGTTAAATGAACAGGAAGAATTTTTAGGCTTTGTGTCTAAGACTGCAGTTTTTAATAAGTATAGGGCGTTGCTGAGCAGGCAGGCGGATTATATGGAGTAAGTTTTTTGGGGATTTCTTTTACAAAAACACAACACCCTCTGCCGGACTCATTATTTTTTAAACAAAAAATAACACATGTCCTTGCAGAGGGTGTTGTGTTTTTGTTTAAAGGATATCCTGAGGGGGAGTCCGGGTATGGAGGTGAAAGAGGTATGGAGGTGAAGTGGTATGGAGGTGAACTTTGAGAAGATAGTTCCAATTAGAGACTGCTCTATTCTAATTGGAACTGGGTGTTTTAATCGATTTTAGATCGTTTGGTGATTTTAAGGTTATTATTAAATATCCCTCTGTAACTCGTTACGTCATTAATTTTGTTTAATTCTATGAGGATGTCGTCTAGCTTATCGTTTACGGATTCAAAGTTTGAGGTTGTAAATTTGGTGAGTGTATCGATTTTCGTATCGAGGTTCGTTTGAACGTTATTTATTTTCTCTTCAAGGCTGGTTTGTACGTTGTCGATTTTCTCTTCAAGACTTGTTCGAACATTGTCGATGTTCGTTTGAACGTTATTTATTTTCTCTTCAAGGCTGGTTTGTACATTGTCGATTTTCTCTTCAAGACTTGTTCGAACATTATCGATGTTCGTTTGAACGTTATTTATTTTCTGTTCAAGGCTGGTTTGTACGTTGTCGATTTTCTCTTCAAGACTTGTTCGAACATTGTCGATGTTCGTTTGAACGTTATGTATTTTTCTTTCAAGGCTGCTTTGGATGTTGTCGATTTTCTTATCCAGGCTTCTATGAAAGTTGTCAATTTTCTTATCCATGAGAAATGATCGCTCATTCATTTCCCGGACTATTCTTAGCAACTCAAAATTTGTGCTTTCAAGGTTTGTTAATCTGGTTTCGATTTCTTGCATGGCTATCTCGTTGGTTAAGCAAATATAGTCATATGTAATAATTATCAGTAATTTAATTTCATTATTGTTAATTATTATTCTTTCCGTTGGGTGGTGGTAAATCGACGGACTATAAAAAAGGCCATGAAATTGATTTCCATGGCCTGTCATTTGTAGGATTTCCTTGTGAGGATATATCTTTACTCAGTTACTCTTTTTAATCCAAATTTCTCAATTTTACTGTAAAGGTGACTGCGCTGGATATCAATATCATCAGCAGTTTTTGAAACATTCCAGTTGTTTTTTTCAAGTTTGAATTTGATAAATTCTCTTTCAGCATGATCTTTATAGTCCTGAAAGTTATTAAACTTATCGTAGTTCGTTACAGCCGCAACAGCAGGTGCAGTTCCGTTATTACCCGGGGTTGCAGCACCAATATTTGTTCCGCCGCCGGGATTAGCAAAGGCAGCTACATCATGGTCAGTAATTACTTTATCACTTAAGATGATCAGACGTTCGATCATGTTATGCAGTTCACGCACATTACCTGTCCATGGTAAGTTTTGTAAGGCTATCATACCGGCATCGCTGATTTTTTTTACTGGCATTCCGTAGTCCTTGCAGATATCTTCCAGGAAGCTCATAGCAATTTCAGGGATGTCTTCACGTCTTTCTGTTAAATGTGGTACGTGGATGTTGATGACGTTCAGGCGGTGATATAAATCCATACGAAAATTACCGTCCTCGATTTCTTTCATCAGGTCTTTGTTCGTTGCAGCAAGTACACGTACGTTAACTTCCAGTTCTTTTTCGCCACCAACACGGGTAATTTTATGCTCTTGGAGAGCACGTAATACTTTTGCTTGTGCAGAAAGACTCATGTCACCAATCTCATCGAGAAATAAGGTTCCCCCGTTAGCCAGTTCAAATTTACCTATACGTTGTTTTACAGCAGAGGTAAATGATCCTTTTTCGTGACCGAACAATTCACTTTCGATCAGCTCTGAAGGAATCGCTGCACAGTTAACTTCGATCAGCGGACTTTCAGATCTTTGTGATTTCTCATGCAGCCATCTCGCAACCAATTCTTTACCGCTACCGTTGGCGCCTGTAATTAATACACGGGCTTCAGTAGGGGCAACACGTTCGATCGTTTCTTTTATTTTGTTGATATTCTCAGAGCTTCCGAGAATATCCCTGGTTTTGCTTACTTTTCTTTTTAATACTTTGGTCTCTGTAACGAGTGTTCCTCTGTCTAGTGCATTTCTTACCGTGATCAGTAATCGGTTGAGATCCGGTGGTTTAGAGATAAAGTCGAAAGCACCTTTTTTACTAGCTTCTATTGCAGTTTCAACGGTACCATGACCCGATATCATGATGAATGGCAAATCCGGACTGTACGCAAGGGCCTGTTCAAGCACCTCCATACCATCCATCTTATTCATTTTTATATCACATAGTACAAGGTCGTATTTTTTCTTTTTAATCAGATCCAGTCCTTCAATCCCATTATCAATATCATCTACTTCGTAATTTTCATACTCTAAGATTTCACGTAATGTGCTTCTTATTGCACGCTCATCATCAATTATTAATAATTTTGCCATAGGTTAAACTAGTCTTCTTTTTATTGGATACGAATATATTTACTAATTATCAATAATCACGGATAAAATAGCTGATAATATAAAAAAATGCAAGCCTGTAAGCCGGGTTCTGTACCTTTTTGCAAAGGCTTCTACCATTAATCTACTATAAATGTTGCCATTTATCTCTAACGACCTACCCACTGACATCGGACGAGCAGCCCTACATACGTCAGCCTATTTGGTCTTTCAACTCCCAGGGTTTACCATCAATTCCGGTCGCCCGGAAAACTCGTGAGCTCTTACCTCACGTTTTCAACCTTACCTGTGCTTAAAAAGCCATCGGCGGTATACTTTCTGCGGCACTTTCCATAATTCAGGTCTTCATTCCCAAACCTCTTCCCGTTAGGAAGCGAGATGCTCTGTGTTGCCCGGACTTTCCTCTTTAAGATGCTACTGCATTACTTCCAGCGATAGAACGGCTTGCATTTTGGGCAAATATATAAAACCTGCTTAAGAATACAGTTAACAAACAGAAATGATTCTTAAGGAAGCAGGATAGCGGCTCATAATAAGGCTGCTGACCACAGCACGACCGAGTCTACCGGCATTTTTGCAGATCTTTAGCAACCTGCTCATTGGTATACATACCTTGTTTATGTCCGAAGCCATTGGTGATATAAACGATAACCTGTGCCAGGTCAATATCCGCCATGTTAAAAGAAGGCATTTTGCCTTCATACACCTTACCATGTACCGTTACTGGCTTAGAAATACCATTTTTAATGATACAGGCCAGCTGTGATTTGTTCGCCTTCATATAAACGCTGTCGGTGAGCGGGGGTGTCAATCCGCCAAGCCCCTCACCATTTGCTCCATGGCAATTCTGGCATTGGGCAATATAAATGTCCCTTCCGTTTACATAATAAGCATCCTGCTGTATTTTATCCGCCGTTTGGCAGGAATAAAAGATACCGGCAAGAGTCAGAGAAAATAAGCCAAGCACTATGAATCTGCGCATCTTACTTCTTTTCTTCAGCTAATAATACAGGGATATCTTTCTCTAACTGGGCAACCTGCCCGGCATCAGTACCGTCATAAGCACCACGGATCCTTCTGTCTTTATCAATCAAAACAAGGTAACCCTGATGCACAAAACCATCGCGGTTTGTACTGTCCTGTCCGACTGCTACGAGGTAGCTTTTTTCGGCTATCGTATAAATACTATCCTTTGATCCATGTACAAACTGCCACTTCGGTCCGTCTACTCCAAGTTTCTCCGCATACTTTTTTAAAACCGTTGGCGTATCATATTTGAAGTCGATCGTATGAGAAAGGAACATTACATCCTGGTTATCTTTAAATTTATCAAAAACAGTTTTAAGATTTCTATGCATAATCGGGCAGATGCTGGTGCAGGAAGTGAAAAAGAAATCTGCCACATAAACTTTACCCTTAAAGTGGTCATTGGTAACCGGTACACTATCCTGATTCAGGAACGTAAAAGCTGGAATAGTCTGATAAACTGTATCAACAGATGTTGTACCATCATTATTTTTAACATCTTTTGTCTCCCTTAAGCCATAAATAGGGAGGGTGCGATTTTCTTTACAGGACGATAAAAACAGGATTGTTGCCAGTAAGAATGTACATGTAAACGTATAGTGATAATTCATAGTCATATTATTGTGCCTGCAAAGTTAAGCTACTGTAAAAATAAAGTGTAACGTAGCTGTAAATATTTATTAGTTTTGCCCCAAGAATTGTAATACTTAATGAGAAAGAGATATAATGCTGCCATAACAGCTTTGGGAGGATATGTGCCGGAGACCATTTTGACAAATCATGATTTGGAGAAAATGGTGGATACAAATAGTGAGTGGATAATTTCCAGAACCGGTATTCATGAACGAAGGATCCTGAACGATGATTCGCTGGCTACATCAGACTTAGCTACGATGGCGGTGAAAAGACTTCTGGAAGATAGTAAGATTGACCCCAATGAAATAGAATGTATAATTGTGGCTACTGCAACGCCAGATTATATTATGGTATCAACCGCCAGTATCGTTTGTGAAAAAGCGGGACTTAAAAATGCATGGGGTGTAGATTCCAATGCGGCTTGCAGCGGGTTCTTATATGCCCTGACTTTAGGCGCGAGTCTCATAGAGAGCAACAGGTACAAAAACGTAATCGTAGTAGGGGCAGATGCAAACAGCTCTATTGTGAATTACGCGGACAGAAATACATGTATCCTTTTTGGTGACGGTGCCGGTGCAGTATTGCTGGAGCAGACGGAAGAAGAAATAGGATTGGTAGATAACGTATTTAAAACAGATGGTGTTGGTAAAGAACATTTAATTGTTACTGCAGGGGGGTCACTTCACCCGTCTACGGTAGAAACACTGGACCAGAAACTAAATTATATCTCTCAGAACGGAAGGGTTGTTTTTAAAGCAGCAATTGAAGGAATGAGCCAGACCTGTTCCGAAATTCTGGAAAGAAACGAGTTGGAGACGAAAGATATCAACTGGCTGATCCCGCATCAGGCAAACTTAAGGATCATTCAGGCAGTAGGAGACAAGCTCGGGCTTGATGAGAGCCAGGTGAAAGTTAATATTCAGCGTTATGGAAATACCACTGCAGCAACAATACCGCTGTGTATGTGGGAATATAAAGAAGATTTCAAAGAAAATGATAACCTGCTGCTTACTGCATTTGGTGCTGGCTTCTCCTGGGGAGCTACGTACTTGAAATGGGGTAAATTGAGAGGGTAACACAAATGTTAAAACGCACCGTTGCCATATTGCTTTTGTTGTGTTCAGTTGCTGTAAGCTTGTCGCAGTTAGTTGTGTTTGCAGGCTTTGAAATGAACCAGGGCTATATCGTAAAAGAGTTGTGTATTAACCGTGATCAGCCCCAATTACATTGCAACGGGAAGTGCTACCTGATGAAAAAGCTTAAACAAGCACAGGAAAAAGAGCAGAAACAAGAAAACCAAAATCAGAAAATACAACTACAGGAAGCGATAGTTACGCTTCCTTTTAGTTTTAAACAATACGCTTTTGCCGTGATACATCTGCGCGTTCCCCGAACCACAGGGATGCCGGTATCGCAGATCAACTCCATCTTTCATCCTCCGCAGATCAGCTGTTAGTTCATTTTATGCAATATTTCTGCTGCTTGTTAAAAAAGCACTGAAATCAAATATGATATTTTTTACTGATCAACAATTTTCAAGATGAAACGATTTTTATTGCTGCTTGCAATTACCGCAGTAGTTGCCGCATGCAGCCAGCCTGTTAATTATAAAACCGAGAGAGACAAAGTGATGAAATTCCACGATGTGGTGATGGAAGATCATGGAAAATTAATAGATAACCAGATGAAACTGGATTCTATGCTGAAGGACTTGCCCGGACTGAAACAAAAATTCCCGGCGATTGATACGACAAAAGAGAAGGTGGTACTGCAAATCTCACTGGAAAGCTTAAAACGTGCCGAGACGCTAATGAACGACTGGATGCACCAGTTTGAACCAGACGTTACTGGTAAATCGAATGAGGAGGCTGTAAAGTACTTTAAAGCAGAGCGGATCAAGATCGCAAAGATCGATAGCTTGTACAAAGGGCAAATCAAAGCATCGAATCAATATTTAGTTCAATTTCGCAAATAATGAGAAGAAAACTTAATTCACTGCTTGGACTGCTCATCGTATTTGGCGGCTGTGTTAAACCCGTAGAACGACTTCCGTTTCTGCAGCAGGAGATTACTGGTACTGATACTACTTATCGTACGATCCCTGCATTTCAATTTTTAAACCAGGATAGTATGGTGGTAACCAATAAGGATTTTGACGGGGCAATTTATGTAGCTGATTTTTTCTTTACTTCCTGCCCTACAATTTGCCCTGTTATGCATAGGAACCTCTTAAAGGTCTACCAGAAATACAAAGACAATCCAGAAGTTAAACTCGCCTCACATACCATTGACGCAAAATACGATACCCCTTCAAGAATGAAAACCTATGCAGATAAGCTGGGAGTTAAAGAAACGCAGTGGGAGTTTCTGTGGGGAACACGCGATTCCGTTTATGCATTGGCAGAGCGAAACTATCTAGTGTCCGTTGGTGAAGATAGTAAAGCGCCAGGGGGCTTTGTCCACCAGGGTTATTTGGTGCTGGTGGATAAAGATAAACGGATCAGGGGCGCTTATGACGGTACGGTAGATGAACAGGTGAAAAAGCTGATGGATGATATGGATGTTCTATTGGCGGAATATAAAAAATAACGGGAACACAGTTTTTATCGATTCTCTGTATTTGCGCTATTGATTGGCAAACATTAGCCTGTCGCTGGCTGTTTAAAGGAAGACACTTAACAAATTACTTAGATCACTATATTTTTAAGATACAAAACAGCCTTATGAACGTATTTATTACCAGGATTATTGATCCCGCAGGTGTAAAATTGCTTGAAGAGGCAGGACTAACTGTGAAACAGTGGACAGAGAAAAGAAAGCTTACCCAGGAAGAACTGATTGCAGAATGTAATGAAGCCGATGCCTTATTAAGTGCGAGCCAGCAGTTGAATAAAGACTTTCTGGAAGCATGTAAACATCTTAAAGTAATTGCACTGCATTCTGTAGGTTACGATAATGTTGATATTGATGCCGCTACCGCTTTAAAAATACCTGTGGGTAATACTCCCGGTGTGTTAAGTGAAGCTACTGCAGACACGGCTTTTTTATTGATGATGGCGGCAGCAAGGAATGCTTTTTATATGAACCGGACCATCATTGATGGGGAATGGGACTTTTTTGAACCTACAGCTAATTTAGGTAAAGATCTGAGTGGTGTGACTTTAGGGGTGTACGGCTTAGGGAAAATTGGTGTAGAAATGGCCAAACGATGCGCTGGTGCCTTTGGGATGAAAATACTCTATCATAACCGCAGCCGTAATGAAGAAGCAGAAAAATTATTGGGTGCAGAATTAGTTTCTTTCGAAGAGTTGCTCGGCAGGAGTGATGTACTTTCGGTTCATACTGCATTAACGCCAGCGACAGAAGGTAAATTTAACCTTGCAGCGTTTAAACAAATGAAGCCGGGGGCGATTTTCGTCAATACCGCGAGGGGGGGCATCCATAATGAAACTGACCTGACCACTGCATTAGAACAGAAAATGATTTGGGGTGCAGGATTAGATGTCACTAACCCGGAGCCAATGAAACCTGATAGCCCGCTATTAAAAATGCCTAATGTGGCTGTGCTGCCTCACATTGGTTCTGCGACCGAGGGAACACGGAAAGCAATGGCAGAGTTAGCAGCTAGAAATATTATCGCCGGGTTGAAGGGCGAAGAAATACCATTTGCAGTTAATCCGGAAATATACAGCCAAGGCGAAGATACAGGCAATTAGATTGATGTAAATCTGATCTTTTCCGTTTCCTGGTTTATCTGATATTCGGTGACCGCTAACTAACTTGATTTAGTTGAACCAGAAAAAGGGCCTCTAAAGGCCCTTTTTCTGGTTTTCATAAACATGGATATAGTTTTTTAGTTCATCAATTTCATGTTGCATCTGCTTTACTTTTTTCAGCAGGTTCATAATCACATCGATACCTTCCATATTAATATTCAGGTCGTAATGAAAATGGATAAACCGTTCCATTTCCACAAGCTGCGCGAAGTGTATAAACTTCTTTTCTTCCACTACAGTCAGCACAATTAAACCTGACTCTTCCAAAGCCGTAATAAAAGAAGGGTCTACGGAATAATTTACGCAGTATTCATCTATTGTTATTAACTCTGTTTCCATAATAGTATGAAATTAGGGTATTTTAGTTTGCTAACTCCTGCAGTTCTTTAAAAAGTGCTAATTGCTTTTCGTTAAGGTTAGTAGGGGTTTTAATGGTATAAGTTACAAAAAGGTTTCCAACTTCACCTTCTTTTTTATACACGGGGAAACCCTTGCCCTTCAACCTGATTTTGGTGTCATTTTGTGTGCCAGCAGGTACTTTTAATTTCACTTTACCACTTAAAGTGTCAATTGTTACCTCACCTCCAAGTACAGCTGTATACAAGTCGATTTGTTTTGTCTCGTACAGATCATCACCTAAACGTTTAAACATCGGGTCTTCAGCTACCGTAATTGTAATGAATAAATCACCGTTCGGTCCGCCGTTAACACCTTCCCCTCCCTGTCCTTTAAGTTTAATCACCTGGGCACTTGCAATCCCGGCAGGAATCGTAATCCTTAAACTTTTACCATTAACCGTAATGGTTTGTTTATGGGTTTCTGCAGCATCCCTGAAAGAAATCCTGAGTTCTGTCTGTAAATCCTGACCCTTAAACCTCGCGCTGTTCCTGCTTTGTCTGCTGCCGCCGCCGCCAAACATAGACTCAAAGAAATCGGAGAAGTCCCCACCTCCAAAACCACCTGAACCGCCGCTGAATCCGCCGCCAAAACCTCCTGATCTACCGCCACCACCGAATGGATTACCTGAACCCTGACCTTTCATTTGATCGGCATGTTTCCAGTTTTCACCATATTCATCATATTTCTTGCGTTTATCGGTATCACTTAACGCTTCGTTAGCCTCATTGATCTGCTGAAACATTTTGTTCGCCTCTTTATCGTCCGGGTTGAGGTCCGGATGATACTTGCGCGCCAGTTTTCTGTATGCTTTTTTAATATCGTCTTGCGATGCAGTCTTATCTACACCCAGAACCTTATAATAGTCAATGTATGCCATAATTCAATAGAGATCAATGCACAAATTTACTGTTTATATAGCTAATTTATGTACTGATTTTGTAATCTGATGCGACATAATTGTTATGGAATGAACAATATTTAAGTATAACAATTATTTGAAGATCAATCGCAGACCACCTGATGATGAAGTAATCAGAAACGGCTTTGTTTCCTGCCCCGCGCGGTTGTCAGTTGAGTACCAATATTACATATGTACAGCTGGCGGATTAAGCACCTAAATCGTCAGTCTTATCTGTAGTGTATAAATAAAAAATGATCAGACAGTTGAGACTGTTTTTTAATTAGATTTTATTTTTCTAGCTTGGCGATCTAAATAAAAGACACAATGAAACCTCTATCGATAAAAGATATTGCCAAAAAGGCCAATGTATCTATTACCACTGTATCATTTATATTGAATGGCAAAGCCGAAAAAATGCGCATTAGCCAGGAAATGATCATCAAGGTAGAGAAAATCATTAAGGAGCTGGGCTTTAGGCCAAATCAGGTCGCAAGGAGCCTGCGCACCGGGAATACGAAAACCATTGGTTTGATCGTAGAAGATATTTCAAACCCGTTTTTTGCATCAATAGCCCGTTTAATTGAAAATAAAGCTTACAAACACGGTTATAAAATTATCTATTCAAGTACAGAAAATAACCTTGAAAAGGCGCAGGGGCTAATCAGGATGTTTAAATCCCGCCAGGTAGACGGATATATTATTGCGCCGATGGTTGGAATGGAAGAGGATATTAAAGGTTTACTGATGGACCGGACACCGGTGGTAGTGTTTGACCGTAGCTTGCCTGGTGTAGATGTAAACTGTGTTTTAGTTGATAATATCGGCGGAACTTATGATGGTACAGAATTTCTGATCAATCATAAAAAGAAGAATATCGCTTTTGTTTCCGTAGATGTGGAAGTAGAAGAGATCAAAGATCGCTATAAAGGATATGAAAAGGCATTGTTGCTGAATGGGATTAAGCTGAACAAAAAATTGTGCAAGTCTATACCCTTTACCAACACTGCCGAAGAAACTACTGCTGAGCTGGTGGAGTTTTTCACGGCTAACCCTGCAATCGACGGGGTATTATTTGCTACCAATTACCTCGCTGTAAGAGGTTTGTTCTCTTTCAGGGAGATGGGTAAACAGATTGGTGATAATTTCAGGGTAATTGCATATGACGACCATGATATCTTTAAGCTGCACTCTCCGGCAATCAGTGCCGTAGATCAGCCAGTCGAAGCAATCGCAGATGAAGTGATGCGGTTGATCCTAAAATCAATGTCAGTTATTGATTCCTTTGAAGAGCAGGAAATTAACCGTGTAGTTTTATCTTCATCTGTAATCGAGAGATAAATCTGATAACGGATTCATTGTTCCGTTAAAAAGATGGAGCCATGCTGCAGCACCAAGCCCACTTTATATAAACAAACGGCTGAAGATGATCTCTTCAGCCGTTTGTATTTGATAACCTTTAAAGAGGTTAATTATCCTGCTCATCAAGAGGTTTATTTTTTAAACAGGTTGATAATGGAGTAATCTGTTGCTTTTAAGCCTGCAGGTCTTCCATTAACGATTTGATTTTATCACCTAAAGCTTTGTCTTCTGCTTCAAACGCTGCTTTATCAGCCAATGGCGCATTTACGCTGCAATAGAATTTGATTTTTGGCTCTGTACCAGACGGACGGGCGGAAACGATGCTTCCATCCTCAGTAATGAACTGCAGTACGTCAGACTTAGGGAAATCAAGTTTGGTTTTCTCTCCTGTGCTCAAATCTGTCTCTATACCCAATTCATAATCCTTCAACAAACTCACCTTAGAACCACCGAGGGTCACAGGAGGATTGCTTCTGAATTTCTCCATCATCGCCTTGATCTCTTCCGCACCGGTTTTACCTTTTTTAGTCAGTGATACCAGTTCTTCTTTGTACAAGCCATATTCTACATACATATCCAGCAACGCATCATATAAACTGCTGCCCTTATCTTTGTAGAAAGCCGTCATTTCTGCAATAAACGCACATGAAATAATAGCATCTTTATCCCTTACCAATTCACCGATCAGGTAACCATAGCTTTCCTCACCACCGCCAATAAAAGTCTTTTTGCCTTGCAGGCTGGTAATCAGCTGACCGATAAATTTAAATCCTGTTAAAGTATTATAAAAAGTAACGTTTTTTGCCTTTGCGATTTCTTCAATCAGGTTAGAGGTTACAATTGTTTTAACAATATATTGATCCCCATCCAGTTTGCCTTTTTCTTCCCATGCCGTAAGCAGGTAATTGATCAGTAAACTTCCGGTTTGGTTACCATTAAGCAATACAAACTCACCATCATTGTTTTTAACCGCAATACCTACACGGTCGGCGTCAGGGTCCGTCGCCAATACCAGGTCGGCATCAATTTCTTTAGCCTTTTTCAATGCCAGGGTAAGCGCCTCTTTTTCTTCCGGGTTTGGATAAACCACTGTAGGAAAGTTTCCGTCAGGCGTACTTTGCTCTTCAACCAGCGTTAGGTTTGTAAAACCGAACTGCTCCAGCGCTTTAGGTACTAATGTGATCCCTGTACCGTGGATTGGAGAATAAACAATTTTCAACTCTTTCTGACGCGCAATAGCTTCAGGAGAGACCGAAAGTTCTGTAATCTTATCTAAATATAATTGGTCAATTTCTTCACCGATTAACTCTACACTGCCTTCAACACGGTCAAATTTAACCTCGTCGATGCTGCTGATCGCCGCAACTTCGTCCATCACCATTGTATCATCAGGTGATGTAAACTGTCCGCCGTCAGCACCATAAGCCTTATAACCATTATATTCTTTAGGGTTATGCGATGCCGTTAACATTACACCGCTGCGGCAGCCCAGTTCCCTGATCGCAAAAGAAAGCTCCGGTGTAGGGCGTAACGCTTTAAAGAAATATACATGGATGCCATTTGCAGAAAATACATCTGCGGCAATACCTGCAAAATAATCAGAATTGTTCCTGCTATCGTGTGCGATCGCAACTTTAATCTGCTCTCCCGGATATTTTTTCAGCAAATAATTGCTTAACCCCTGTGTAGCTGTACCAATAGTGTATTTGTTGATGCGGTTAGAACCAGCGCCCATAATGCCGCGAAGGCCTCCGGTACCAAATTCAAGGCTTCTGTAAAAGGCATCAGTCAGTTCTGTTGACGCGTCTTTGTCTATCAGCTGTTGGATTTCGTCTTTTGTTTGCTGGTCGTAATTGCCATTAAGCCATTCATTAATGGTGTTCTGTGTTGCTGCTTCTAATTGCATTTTCTCAGTTAAGTGATATGTTTTTATTCCTATTGGTTTAACAAAATACGGGGCGCCATGTTTTGGTTTTAAAATTTAATTCCGGCTCTCCCTAATTTATTTTGCTTATGTCGTGGTTATTAAGCGTCATTTTGTTAATTTCACGCCCCAATACAATTATATACCAAATAAATTGAATTAAAAATACCTGCATTAAATAAAATCACCTGCGGGCAAATATTTACTTCAAAAATTAAAACCAATTTAAAACAATGAAGATATTAAAGTTTGGCGGGACTTCTGTTGGAAGCCCTGAACGAATGACGAAATTGCTGGATATTATCAATCCCGCAGAGGAGCAAATTGTGGTTCTGTCAGCAGTGTCTGGTACGACTAATAGTTTAGTGGAAATTTCAAGCCAACTTTTAAAGGAGAAGAAGCAGGAGGCGTTAACACTGATTAACGCCCTGAACCAAAAATATAATGAATTTGTTGCCGAGCTTCTTCCTGAGGATGAATTTCGCATACAGGGGCAGCAAGTTGTCGACTATCATTTTAACTTTTTAACTGCTTTGGCAAGTGATATTTTCACTCCGGCAGAAGAAAAGGTTGTATTGGCAGAAGGCGAGTTATTGTCCACCACCCTTTACCACATCTATTTAAAATCTATCGGCGTACCTTCGGTCTTACTACCGGCGCTTGATTTTATGAAGATCGATGAAGACAATGAGCCGGATATCCCGTTTGCAACAGCGAACCTAAAACCATTACTGGAAAAATACCCTGATAACAAACTGTTCATCACACAAGGATTTATCTGCAGAAATAGTTTTGGCGAAGTGGATAACCTGCGCCGCGGAGGGAGTGATTACACTGCTTCCCTGATCGGTGCTGCGATCCTTGCAGAAGAAGTGCAAATCTGGACTGACATTGATGGAATGCACAATAACGATCCGCGGATTGTAAAAGGTACAAAACCTATTTCGCACTTATCATTTGATGAAGCGGCAGAGCTCGCCTATTTCGGCGCTAAGATCCTGCACCCGCAATCGGTGTTCCCTGCTGCGAAATACAAAATTCCGGTAAGGCTGTTAAATACAATGGAACCATCGGCAGCGGGTACACTCATCTCTGCAGAGAGCGAAAAAGGAAAGATCAAATCAATCGCTGCGAAAGATGGCATTACTGCGATCAGGATCCAGTCGAGCCGCATGCTTTTAGCTTACGGCTTTTTAAGAAGGATTTTTGAAATCTTTGAGCGTTACAAAACACCGATTGATATGATTACTACCTCGGAGGTAGCGGTTTCTTTAACAATAGATTTTACGGATAACCTGGATCAGATCCTCGAAGAACTACATGCTTTTGGGACGGTAGAGCTTGATGCCAACCAGACAATTGTATGTGTAGTAGGTGATTTTGGTGCAGAGAAACACGGTTTTGCGGCAAGGGTACTGGAATCAATTAAACATATCCCGGTACGGATGATTTCTTATGGTGGCAGTAACTATAATATATCTATGCTGGTGAATACTGATCATAAAACAGAGGCACTGAGAAGTTTACATGACCGTATTTTTGAATAAATAAAGCAGCTTACCTTTTTTTAAGGTAGGTGATGGCTGCTATAATGATAAATAAGAGTACGATAAAGAACCGGGTTCTTCTGTCGTATTCTTTTTTACTGATCTTCTGACGCTGCAGATCAAAATAGTTGCCCATGTAAATTAAGACCAGTCCAACTAAACAAAATACAATAAGATATTTAAACATTATGTTTTCTAACAAAGATATAGCGCAATTTGCAGAATTAGAAACACCTTTTTATCATTATGATCTGGGTTTATTGCAACGCACGTTAAATGCCTGTGTGAATGCTGCGCAAGTGCATGACTTTCACGTACATTATGCGATGAAAGCGAATTTTAACGATGTGCTGCTGGGTAAAATTAAAAATGCGGGGCTGGGGGCCGACTGTGTAAGCGGTAATGAGGTTAAGAAAGCAATCGAAGTGGGTTTCGATCGCAACAAGATCGTGTTTGCAGGTGTAGGAAAGTCAGACAAAGAGATTAATGAATCTTTAGAGCAGGATATTTTCTGCTTTAATGTAGAGTCTATCCAGGAGCTTGAAGTGATCAACGAACTGGCTGCAAAAAAGAATAAAAAAGCTAAAGTGGCGATCCGCATCAATCCGAATGTAGATGCACATACGCACCATAATATTACCACCGGACTGGACGAAAACAAGTTCGGTATCAATTCATGGGACCTCCCTGCCTGCGCAGATATGCTAAAGCAATGTCCGCAACTGGAATTTATCGGTATCCACTTCCATATCGGCTCACAGATCACTAACCTGGAGGTTTATAAAAACCTTTGTATCCGTGTAAATGAGTTTGCAAAATGGTTCGAAGACCGTGGTTTCGCAGTAAAGGTGTTAAATGTTGGGGGAGGCTTAGGGATTGATTATCAAAATCCTGAAGAGCAGATTCCTGATTTTACGGCATATTTCAAGATCTTCAGTGATTTCCTGGAGAAACGCCCTAATCAGGAAGTTCATTTTGAACTCGGCAGAGCTTTAGTAGGCCAGTGCTCTTCCCTGATCAGCAAAGTGCTGTATGTGAAAAACGGTAAAAAGAAAAACTTTATCATCCTGGATGCAGGAATGACAGAACTGATGCGCCCGGCGCTTTACCAGGCTTACCATCAGATAGAAAATATCAGCAAACAGGAAACCGAAGCAGCTGTAAAATACGATGTGGTAGGCCCGATTTGTGAAAGTACTGACTGCTTTGGTAAAGAGGTATTGTTACAGGAGACCAACAGGGGAGATTTGATTGCGATAAGGAGTACCGGGGCTTATGGAGAAGTAATGAGTTCGCATTACAATCTTAGAGAAAGTATGCGGTATTCATTTAGCGAATAGATTTTGTAAGGGAAAAAAACCGGCACCCTGTATTTCTGACTGCTCCCTTTCGAAGAAAAGGCCAATGTCAGAAATACAGGGTGCCGGTTTTTTTATCTCCAAATTAGTTCATCTTCCGGTTTTGGCTACGCTACATGCATAAGCCATCCTTTAATAAAGATTGGGTTGCGAAGCCAGGGGGAAGGGAAAAGTAATGGCGGTTTTATTTTGTAGCAACCTCTCAATTAACTTCAACCGATCAGCTAGCTTATTAATTACTTCTTTTTCGATCCAACTAGAATAAAGACTCCAGCGATCAATACTATACCTCCAACATATGGTGGCCAGTTTACCGATTTCTCTCTGTCTGCCGAAACCTGAATAGGTCCTGCGTCAATAATCTTTTCTTTTTTAGTATACGTAAAGCCTGTCCAGATTAACAGGATAACTCCCAGGATAACCAGGATTAGTCCGACGCTCTTGTTCATATGTTTTTTGGTTTAGTTGTTATTCCTCTTCGAAGAAATCTCCCAAGCCGCCAAGGTAATGTTCTGTGATGCCCGAAGTGAAATCGTCATAGTCTTCATCAGGTATATTGGTCTGAACGAATTCAAGCGAAGTACCTTTTTTATCAGGGTGCAGTTTAATCGTTACGATGGACGGTTCGTTATCATCTCCGAAGTACCATTGCTGTACAATTCTTTTGCCAAACTCAAATTCGATGTTTTTTCCTACGATATCCCCGTCCCAGAAAGAGAACTCTGTACCCGGTTGATCAGTAAATTCTACCTCGGCACCTGTCCACAGCTGGATACTTTGTTCTTTGGTCATTGCCAGATAAACTTCTTCAGGTGGCGCTGGCAGGGAGTAATATTTTTTAAACGTTTTCATTTTGTACTGCTTTTTGTAATCAGGCTGCAAAGTTATTTATATCTGGTGATCGCTGATATGAATACTTATATTATTTGTGTTTATTTTTATTTGAAAGCATTAATACCGGTCACGTCCATTCCTGTGATCAGCAGGTGGATATCATGTGTTCCTTCGTAAGTAACCACCGATTCCAGGTTCATCATGTGGCGCATGATCGGATATTCTCCGGTTATGCCCATTCCACCCAGCATTTGCCGCGCATTCCTGGCAATGTCGATTGCAACCTCCACACTGTTCCTTTTTGCCATGGAGATCTGCTCTGCGGTAGCCCTGTTTTCGCTTTTAAGAACGCCAAGACGCCAAACGAGCAACTGACCTTTTGTGATTTCTGTTACCATTTCTGCCAGTTTTTTCTGCTGCAGCTGGAACCCTCCGATAGGTTTGCCGAACTGGACGCGCTCTTTGGAGTAGCGCAGGGCAGTATCATAGCAGTCCATTGCCGCACCTAATGCGCCCCAGGCAATCCCATAACGGGCCTGGTTTAAACAGCCCAGCGGACCTTTTAATCCGGATACGTTGGGAAATATATTCTCTTTAGGGATTTTTACATTGTCAAATACCAGTTCTCCCGTTGCTGAAGCGCGAAGGCTCCATTTATTGTGGGTTTCGGGTGTGGTAAAACCTTCCATGCCGCGCTCCACAACCATTCCGCGGATCTTACCTGCTTCATCTTTCGCCCAAACTATGGCAATATCTGCAAACGGCGCATTGGAAATCCACATTTTAGCACCATTCAAAATATAATGGTCTCCTGCATCTTTAATATTGGTGACCATCCCGCCCGGATTTGATCCATGATCTGGTTCTGTTAATCCAAAGCAGCCCATCATTTCACCTGTTGCAAGCTTAGGTAAATACTTGCGGCGCTGCTCTTCAGATCCATAAGTGTAAATGGGATACATCACCAGTGAGCCTTGTACCGAAGCCGTAGAACGGATGCCGGAATCCCCGCGTTCCAGTTCCTGCATAATGATGCCATAAGCAATATAATCCAGTCCCGCACCGCCGTACTCCACCGGGATCGTAGGGCCAAAGGCACCAATCTCCCCCAAGCCTTTGATCAGCTGCGAAGGAAACTCTGCTCTCTGTGCGTAATCTTCGATTATGGGGCTAACTTCCTTTTTTACCCATTCCCGCGCAGTGGCACGGATCAGCTTAAGCTCTTCACTTAACAGATCATCAATCAGATAGTAATCAGGTGCCTCGTAAAGGTCTTTCTTTCCGGATTTGTTCATGGTATATCCTATATTTGGTACTTCAAATAAAGCTTAGTGTAATCATTTAAGAATTACTATGGCTTGTTTCAAAGGTAATAAATTAGGTTAATGGCTGGTTAAAACCAGCTGAAAAATTAATTTTGATAAACAGATCAGATACTTATGTTTTTACAAACTGTTGCGTTAAATGATGTCAGGTGTTTTTCCCTTCACGGTTACTATCCCGAAGAGCAGCTTACAGGTACAGAATTCCTTGTTAGTGTGGAAGTTACGTTTGTGCCTTCTGGCGATACAGAAGATTTGCAGCGGACAGTTAACTATGAAGTGATCAATACCGTGATCCAGGAAGAAATGCGCAGCACAAAGAAAATGCTGGAATCTGTAGTAAAGATTATACTGGACAGGGTGATCGCTGCTTATCCGTTCGTGCTTACCGCTAAAGCGGGGATTAAAAAAATGCATCCGCCAATGCCTGGGGAAATTGACCATTCTTTTGTTCAATTGGCCTATACTTCAGAAAAGCAGCACCAGAACAGATAGGTAAACCTGCTTAGTAAAAAAACAAAATACTACTTGCCTTTGCGGCATAACCAGATATATTATGTTATCATCAACCACTTATACCAAAATCACACCTGCATTTTTAACCCAATTATCTATCGCTGTTGGTGCCCAAAATGTATTTACCGACGAAAGTTCATTAGCCAATTACAGTCACGATGAAACTGAAGATCTTCATTATTATCCTGAGGTAGTTGTTAAACCGGTGAATACAGCCGGCGTCTCAGCGCTGTTAAAACTTTGCAATGAAAACCATGTGCCTGTTACCCCAAGAGGGGGCGGGACGGGTTTAAGCGGTGCTGCATTACCGATTTTTGGCGGGGTGCTATTATCAATGGAGCGTTTCAAAACTATCATTTCTATTGATACTGATAATTTACAGGCTACAGTAGAACCTGGAGTGATCACAGAAGAGTTTATCAATGCGGTTGGTGCCGAAGGATTATTATATCCTGTAGATCCTTCCAGTAAAGGCTCCTGCTTTATTGGTGGTAACGTTGCGCATGGTTCGGGGGGACCCAGAGTAGTGAAATATGGTACGATCAGGGAGTATATCCTCAATCTGGAAATCGTACTGCCTACGGGCGAGGTAATCTGGACAGGTGCAAATACCTTAAAATATGCTTCGGGATATAACCTTACGCAGTTAATGATTGGTTCTGAAGGTACATTGGCGGTGGTGACTAAAATTGTAACCAAGCTCATTCCTAAATCACAGCATAGTGTATTGATGTTAGGTTCGTTTTCAGAAAACGAGCAGGCTTGTGCGGCTGTCTCTGCCATTTTCAGGGCTGGTGTTACTCCATCAGCGTTGGAATTTATGGAGCGCAAGGGAGTAGAGTGGGTAGTACAGTATGATGATATCAAATTTGAGCTGAAAGAGGGTGTGAACGCTTATTTATTAATTGAGTTTGATGGAGATGATATGGATTCTATCTTTAAGGATTGTGAGAAGGTAAACGCTGTTTTAGAAGAGTTTGGTTGTACGGATGTACTTTTTGCGGATACCGCAGGGCAGAAGGAGGAGTTATGGCGGATGCGGCGTACGATGGCAGAATCCGTAAAGTCAAATTCCGTTTATAAGGAAGAAGATACTGTTGTGCCAAGAGCGGCCCTACCTAAACTGATTAACGGGATTAAAGAAATAGGTTCGAGATATGGTTTCGAGAGTGTGTGTTACGGCCATGCAGGAGATGGCAACCTGCATATCAATATTATCAAAGCAGGGATGAGCGATGAGGACTGGAAGAATAAACTGAAAGATGGTATTGCAGAACTATTTCAGTTAACGGCCGATCTGGGCGGCACTATCTCAGGTGAGCATGGTATTGGATTGGTGCAAAAAGAGTTTATGTCTATCAAATACAGCGAAATCCATTTAAATTTAATGCGGAATATTAAAAAAGTATTTGATCCAAACAGTATACTCAACCCGGGAAAGATATTTTAGCTTTTAAAATAGCACAGCTTACAACTGTTCGAATTCCATCATTTTACTTTTCTCTTTAGCAGGAATAGGTGCTGGTTTTTGTGTTGCATAATCAAAGGCCACACACACAGATTTCCCCTTGGCACAGGTTTCCTCTTTGCCGTTTACGTGTTTAACAACAATGTATTCCAGATCAAAGCTTGTACCCCCGATCCTGGAAGTGCGTACATAGATGCTAATGTTATCTTTTAAGTAAACAGGAAGTATATAATCTAATGATGCGCTGGCAATCACTACCCCGGTCTGTTCCCAATCCCAGTTAATGGCTTGCTTCCAATACTTGGTCCTTGCAATTTCCATATAGGTGAAGTATACGGCATTATTTACATGGCCCATCATATCGAAATCCGCAAATCTTGTCTCGATCACCGTTTTATACTTAAAACTGTCTAAATTATTAATTATATCGGACTTTTTGTCTGCTGATTTTTCTTTACTACGCCATAATGTCTGTAAAATCATAAGGATATTGGGTTGGTATAAGAGTTGAATAGATGATTATAAGTATTTAAAAATTAAAATTAATAGGAGAATATAACCATGACATTAGTAAAATTTAACAATCGCACCAGAAGTAATGCACCTTACTTTAACAATGTTTTTGATTCTTTGTTCAGTGAAGGGTTAAATAAAAATTATTCAATAAGTAAAGTGCCGGGAGTGAATATTTTAGAATCCAAAACTGATTATACAATTGAACTTGCCGCTCCTGGTTTGCAAAAAGAAGATTTTCAGATCAGTTTGAAAAAAGATAACCTCTCTGTCTGGGCAGAGAAAAAAGTGGAAGATGCTGAAGCAGCTAAAAACTATAGCAGAAAAGAATTTGACTACTTGTCGTTTGCAAGATCATTCGTTATGCCTGAATCAGTTGACGCAGAGAAAATTGCTGCTGAGTATTTAAATGGTATTTTAACAATTACGATTGGTAAAAAAACAGAGGTTCAGCCGGAAAGTAAAGAGATTAAAGTTTCTTAATCTCGCAAATCAACTATTGATGCAACGTTTGGGTTGGTCAAGCCGTTTAAAGAGTTTTTTATGTTTTGATTTAGGGTTAAAAGGGGCATTTCGAAAGATTTACCCCTTTTTACTTATTGAAGATCGTTACCATTGTTTTGGTTGCTAATATTTAACTTCTTGCCAATCGCTATTGCCTCTTTATGGTTTTGCTGTATGTCAGAAAGTGCATTGATAGCAAAGGTCTTGATATCTTTGTTTTTGAAGGTTGCTGCTTTGCCGAATAAAAGATCGGAGTTGGCGAGTGATGCACTGGCAAGTTTGATATAGGTTTTATCTAATAGATTCCCTGATAATTTTTTTAAGGTGGTTATTTGAGTCAGGTTGTCTCCCGATTGCACTGTTGGCGGATTGATTCCTTTTCCTTTTGCAATTAATGCCAGGTTTTTGTTTGCTTTAGTGCTGGCGGCAACCATTTTTCTTGCAAAAGACTTTACCACTGGATCTTTTGTTTTTCGTTCTACCATGGTGCCGGTTTCAATGTCGAGCATTGCACTGTTGATAGCGTTCAGGATAAATACCTTTTCATTACCCTGCAAATCTACGTCCGAAGTGTACATTTGGGCCCTTTGGGTCGTATCCATTGTAGTATCTGTAACGCTGGTAGCTGGCTTATCCCGGTTGTTTCTGTTTTCATTCTGGCAAGAAACTGCTCCGATGATTATCGCAATGAAAATTGGCAGTAAGTTGTTTTTTCTCATAGTAGTCATTTTTGTTAAAGATCATCCGATTCAACAAATTAGAAAATGATACAGATCATTAATTAGGGCGTTGAACAGGTTTAGCTGTCAATTTAACTCGCTGTATGACTATGAGGGGGATCATGAATACCTTGAGTTTCAAAATTAAAAGTATAAGACAAAAAAAAGGACGTCATTACTGGCGTCCTTATATTATAATTTGTTTGGTGACCCTAGGTGTAACCCAGGATTTTCAATACTTGTTTACTGTTTTGTTCTTCACCGAATACCTCAAAATTGAAGGTCTCGTCGCGGTTACGACGGATGATTACGTGTTTAGGACTTGGCAGCAGGCAATGGTGGATACCACCGTAGCCGCTTAATACTTCCTGGTAAGCACCGGTATTGAAGAAACCAAGATATTGTACTTTACGTGTTTTCGGCATGAACACAGAGTTCATATGTGCCTCCTGGTTATAATAATCCTGTCCATCGCAGGTAATACCACCAAGGTTGACCCTTTCATATTCTGCGTCCCAGTTATTAATTGGAAGAAGGATATATTTTTGGTTTAAAGCCCAAACATCAGGAAGGTTAGTAATAAAAGATCCGTCCAGCATCAGCCATTTTTCACGGTCGTTTTGCTGTTTACGGCCCAGTACTTTGTAAAGAATACCAGAAGCTTCTGCAACGGTGTATTTACCAAATTCAGTAATGATATCCGGTTCTACCACATCGTGCTCCGCACATATTTCTTTGATACGTTTAACGATCTCGTTAACCATGTACTCATAATCGAAATCGAAAACCAGTGAATCTTTAAAAGGCATACCACCACCGATATCTAAAGTATCCAGTTCCGGATTGATCTTTTTGAATTTACAGTAAAGTGTTACGTATTTCTCCAGCTCATTCCAGTAGTAAGGAGAGTCGGTGATACCAGAGTTGATAAAGAAGTGCAGTAATTTAACGCGGAAGTTAGGGTTTGCAGAGATTTTGTTGTTATAGAAGTCGATTACGTCTTCCATACGTACACCTAAACGGGAAGTGTAAAACTGTGAATCCGGCTGTTCTTCTGCTGCGATACGTATACCCAGGTTACAGGGGGTATCCAATTCTACCTCATCATCAAAGAGATTAAACTCTTCTTTGTTGTCTAATACAGGGATGATGTTTTTATAGCCATCATGCAACATATCAATGATATATTGTTTGTATTGGTAGGTTTTGAAACCATTACAGATCACCGTAATATCTTTGGTTAGTGAACCTTTTTTCTCCAGGGCTTCAATCATCGGCATATCAAATGCTGATGAAGTTTCCAGGTGGATGCCATTCTTTAAAGCCTCTTCAACAATGTGTTTAAAGTGTGAACTTTTTGTGCAATAGCAATACTTATAGTCTCCACGGTAATTATTCTTGATGATAGCTGTTTGAAACAACAGTTTGGCCTGCTGGATCTTTTTAGTGATCATCGGAAGATAAGTGAAACGCAATGGCGTGCCATAGGTTTCGATCATCTCCATGAGATTCAGATCTTGAAAATACAATTCGTCATCTATAACGCTGTAGCCTTCCTGTGGAAAGCCAACACTTAGATCAAGAAATTCGGAGTAACTCTGCATTTATGGTCAATAATAAATTTTTGCAAAAATGTAATTTTAAATCGATAAACAGGGTCTTTAAATAAAAATACTGTCATCAACAGGTAGTATTTAATATTTTGTCAAATGGATTTCTGCCAGCATACATCTTGCGCTGCCCCCGCCATTTTTTTCAATGGTATATAACGGGGCGTAAATCAGCCGGCTGTATTTGTTTAATGCCGTAATTTGTTCTGTGTTGAGCGACTGGTAAGCTTGTTCAGACATTACCAGCAATGTTTCTTCTTTGTCGTTTTTTACCTGCAGCATATTGCCTGCGAAATGGTTCATCTGATCGAGCGTGATTTCTATAATTTCTTTCCCGCTGTTGGTTAAGTTAAGACTCAGATTTGCTTTTTCCTCTTCATCTTTTACCGATTCCAGACATACCACCGCAAACCGGTCGCCGATGCACATCATCACATTGGTATGGTAAATAGGGAAGCCAGTGCTATCTGTCGCGTCAAATGTAACTGCTATATAACCGGCCTTATCACAGAAATCTTCCAGTACTTTTTTATCCGTTCTTAACGAGAGGCAGGCATAGGCGATTTTATGCTGACGGTCGAGTACCATACTGCCAGTACCTTCCAGGTAAATTCCTTCCGCCTCGTAAGTAGAAAGATCAGTCACGCTCGTCACGTTATACTCCTCCCTGATCTTCATCACAATATCATCTCTGCGCTCTAACCTGCGGTTTTCAGAAAACATCGGGTAGAGAAAGATACTTCCTCCGCTATGGAAAGAGATCCAGTTGTTTGGAAAAATAGAATCTGGTGTTTCCGGCTGTAAGGTATCATCGATTACCGTAACTTCTGCTCCGTTTGTACGTAGCATAGTTACAAAGTCATCAAATTCTTTTAAAGCCTGTTCCTGTACACCGGTTTCGGCCGATGCCTCCTGGAACTTGTTATTTGCTGCCGTTTGTGTGTTGAATTTGAAATCAACCGGACGGATCATCAGTAGCTGTTTTGTCGTTTGCATGATAGGATCGGATTTGCTTAATTGGTGCTAGGGTTGTTTTCTAATTCATCACGAAGCAATGGGAGGCTCATACAGTGAAAACCGCCCCTTGCTCTCGAAAGTTCTGCGGAAGGCATTAATACCAGTGTGTCTTTCAGCTCGTCTGCGTTTGCAGCGCCGCTTTCCAGATCATTGATCAGGTCTTTAGCCTTAATTACGGTAAATCCGTTGCTTTTAAAGGCCTCTACTGTTTTATCATTACGGTCGTAACCTAAAACTACACCTTCTTTGATAGCCAGTAAATTACAGGAGTCGGTCCACTGCTCCCTGGCATCATAAGGAAAAGTCCCGTTACCGCTATAAATAAACTGTGTTTCTTCGGTACTGCCCAATTCATTTTTACTGATATCGTCTAATAAAGCTTCGATACTTTCGAATGTTTTCGGCTGCGCCTGATTTTTGCTGAACTGGGTAATTTCTGTCGTATCCTTTGCATCCGGTTCGATCAGGAAATTAATCGGTTCTCCGGGATTGGCAATCTGATTTTTAGAAATAGAACTTAATAACACCCACACATTGCGTTTTACTTGCGTAAATACAGTGTCGATATGCATGAAATCGCGTTTATTGGGTATCCTGACCACCGTTACTTTGTTCACTACATTATTATCAAATAATAACTTGATCGCTTCATTGGCACCCCAGGCGGATGTCCTTTCACTGCAGCCGATTAACACATGGTTAGGGCTCACCATCATTACGTCTCCGCCTTCCAGTGTAGTGCGGTGTTCTTCTTCTTCACCAGGCCGTAGAAAATGCTGTGCGGCGTCAGGGATTTCTAAAATATTATTCGTGTATGCCGTAAACAGCGGGTGATTGAAAAATATATACCGCATTAAAAGCGTTTCTCGACTGCGTGCCTTTTTTGCCGGTTTGTTTAACAGGATATGCTGGTTGATGGTGATCCCTACATCACGCGTAAAGATCAGGTTAGGGATAGGGGCAAAGATCATCAGATCGCCATCCATACTGCCCGATATAAATATTTTAGCCAGCTCTTTCGGGTCGGTTTCTATCATCTGCAATTGCAAACGGTAGGTGCAGCCCTCAATCGCACAGACAGCTGCGGTCAGTTTTTTTCGGATGGATGAATCCTGCAGGACATCGGCCAATAAGTTCTGAATTTCTATAACCGATTCAGAATTATGGAAACCAGCATCATCAGGTTTAAAAAAGCTCCTGTTAGAAGCTGATGCATCGATATCACTTAGCTTGCCTTTGATTTTTTCAGGATCAAGGAAATACATCAGCAGTTTTATATAATAATCATATTCATCCTTGCGGATGGTGTCGAGGTGGACGATGTCTTCAAATAACCAGTCCTGCGCTTTGGAAGGAACTACCTTTCCTAAACCGCTATCCGGACTGTGGATCAGTAATTTACGCAGCCGACCTATTTCTGTACTTACATTTACTTTAAAATTTTGGTTTTGCTCAGTCATACATTGTTTTGTGGTTAAGCAAATCTATCCAAATTTTTTTTAGAATATAATATTCGTCCATTATTGCTTATTTGGTTATTTTTGGCCATGAATTTTATTATTACCGAAGTAGTCAGAGGTATTAAGCAGCTTTACAATGAAGAAGTTGCTGAAAGCCTGATCAGCATACAGGATACCCGTAAAGAGTTTGAAGGACAGGCAACCATTGTAGTTTTTCCATTTGTACGGCTCTCTAAAAAATCCCCTGAGCAGACAGCGAACGACCTTGGTGAGTACCTGGTAGCTAATTTAAAAGAGGTTACTGCATTTAATGTGGTAAAGGGCTTTTTAAATTTAAGCATCGCTAATGACTACTGGCTGGACCTTTTTCAAACCGAAGTATTAAGAGCTGACTTTGGATCGATCCCTTCCAATGGGAAAAAGGTAATGGTAGAATATTCATCTCCAAATACCAACAAGCCATTACACCTTGGGCACGTTCGTAATAATTTATTAGGTTATTCAGTGTCAGAACTGCTAAAAGCAAACGGATCTGAAGTGTTTAAAGTGAATTTGGTTAACGACAGGGGGATCCACATCTGTAAATCAATGCTGGCCTGGCAAAAATGGGGCAATGATGAAACTCCGGAAAGTTCAGGCTTAAAAGGCGATCACCTGGTAGGCAAATACTACGTGATTTTTGATAAGGAATACAAAAAAGAGATCGAAGTGCTTAAGGGCGAGGGGCAAACAGAAGATGAAGCGAAAAAGAATGCTCCGTTAATCAAGGAAGCCCAGGCGATGTTATTGGCTTGGGAGGCCAATGATACGGATGTGATTGATCTTTGGAAAAGGATGAACGGATGGGTTTATGAGGGCTTTGCGGTCACTTATAAAAACCTTGGGGTTGATTTTGATAAATATTATTACGAAAGCAATACTTACCTGTTAGGTAAAGGTACAGTAGAAGAGGGACTGGAAAAGGGTGTTTTCTTTAAAAAAGAAGATGGTTCGGTATGGATTGACCTGACAGAGGATGGCTTAGACCAGAAACTTGTTTTGCGTGCAGATGGTACTTCAGTGTATATTACGCAGGATCTGGGTACGGCGCAGATGAAATATGACGATTTCAAAATGGATGAGTCGATTTATGTAGTAGGTAATGAGCAGGATTATCACTTTAAAGTGCTGTTCCTGATCTTGGCAAAACTAGGTAAAACATGGGCTAATGGTTTATATCACCTTTCTTATGGGATGGTAGATCTGCCAAGCGGTAAAATGAAATCCCGTGAAGGTACTGTCGTTGATGCAGATGATTTAATTGCAGAAATGGTAGCCACAGCCCGTCAGAAGACCGAAGCACTGGGCAAAGTAGACCATTTCAGCGAAGAAGAGAAAGATACTTTATACTACAATATAGGAATGGGGGCGCTGAAGTATTTCTTACTGAAAGTGGAACCTAAAAAACGTTTACTGTTCGACCCGGCTGAGTCGATCGACTTCCAGGGAAATACAGGACCGTTTATCCAGTATACACATGCGAGGATAAAATCACTGTTGGGTAAAGCAGCGTTCCAGGAAGGCCAGAAAGTAAGTAACGATATCGAGTTGTCAGAAACTGAATTGGAAATGATCATTCTGTTAGCGAAATACCCGACAGAGATCGCTACAGCAGCAAAAGCATTTAGTCCGGCTATGCTGGCCAATTATGTTTATGAAGTTGCGAAGATGTTCAACAAGTTCTATCATGAGGTTCCGCCTATTGTGAAAGAAGAAGATGAGCAGCTCAAACAGCACCGTTTAAACTTAAGCTGGGTAACGGCGAATATCCTGAAATCCGGCATGAGGATTTTAGGAATTGCAGTTCCGGAAAGGATGTAAGATTTAAAATCTTCAAAAGAATTTAAAGGTGACCGTACAGTATGTACGGTCACCTTTTATCATTATTTACATCCCATCAGCACGCATTGCCCAGATAATTTTTACTTGTCTGTACGCAGCTGCTTCAGACCATTCGTTATCATAATTTAAGCCATAAGGCCAGATATGACTTCCGCCGGTATGCAAAACGGCGCCTACACCATCAAAAGTAGCCAGTACTGCTACTGCATTCGCTCCTGTAAAATCACCTGATGAGTTCACATTGGAATTAAAACCAGAAGAAATTCCAACCCCATACGTATGCGCAATTTCATGCATCGCTGTGCGTACAGCCTGATAGCTTGCGGTAGGACCAAAACGGATATTGCCGCTGGTACTTCCATCAGCAGTAGCCACACCGGTATTGTACTCAACAGTCAGTGTTCGGGCAGGCCAGTTTGCACCTGCATTGTAGCGGGCACATGCATCATTCATCGCTGTAGTAATCCTTGCCAATACATCAGCAGGAACCCCGGTACTGGTCAGTCTCCATGTTAGCTGTCCGTTAAAGACCGGAGTAAATAAAGCCCATTGCTGGTTTTCGGCACCGGTATAGGTAGATTGGTCAACAGCAGCACCATCAGCCATTGATGCAGCTTCGACCTGCAGCGACTTGCCGCTATTTCTGTTCAGGATCTGATAATAACCGTTAGCAAGGCTAACAAACTGCCACTGCTGCTGTGTGCCGGACGAATAGGTGTAGATTTCTGCATTATCACCATTAGCTGTTCCTGAAGAAACGATATCCAATGCTTTTCCGCTTTGAACGCCAGTTACAGAATAGTACCCGCCGGTAACTGGAGCTAGTGTCCAGCGCTGGTTGGTGCCTCCTGTTCCTGGCCACTGAATTACACTTGTTCCATTAGCTGTTGCCTGACCAGATACGTCGAGCATTTTACCACTCAGGCGGTTCACAATAAAAAAAGTACCAGCACCTACGGTCTGTAAGCTCTCTGTAGGTGAAACGCTCGCTACCTTATCAGGGCTTGCTGTTAAGTCTGATGCGGGGTCTGCCAGAATGTTCTGGTCCTTTTTACAGCTTGCAAATGCAATCGCAACCAGTAAAATCACACCGGTTAAGGAATTAGTAGTTGATTTAATTTTCATAAATTTTTTTGGGTTAGGCGGACATAGGCATGTGCTACGGCCTGGTTTGTTTGATGATAACAGGAGCATGCATAACCACAGTTTTTAGCGGTTCTCCTGCTGGTTGATTTGTTTATTGCAGAAAAGAATAGCTTTAGAAAACACTGGTCATTCGTTTTCACTTACAGGGTTTTTTTTGTCGGTAAGTAACATTTCTTTCTGTTAGTAAATTAATGATTACTTAATTGTGAAAAGGTAGGTGGATTCGGAAAAAGTAGGGGTCATTTTGATCTTTTCATAGACGGCTAGATGAATTTCCAGCTCTTAAAGAAGAATTACGTTTTAATTTATGATATTTAGGGCTCAACTTTCGCGAACCACGAAACCTAATTATAACTATCGATCATGTACAACTTGCGTATAACCTTGTGCCTTACTGCTTTATTTTTATTTCAACAATCTGTCAAGGCAAGGGTGCTGAAAACGGATGAACCTGATTCCGTTTATCTCTTTTCTTATGCAACCACTAAAAACAGTAACAAAAATGGACTTCACTTTGCATGGAGCAGGAATAAGTCAGACTGGAACCGTATCGGTAATGAATTTAGTTTTCTAAAATCAGATTATGGCAGGTGGGGATCACAGAAAAAAATGTTCAGTCCCTATTTGTTGCGTAACCCTGATGGCAGCTGGCAATGTATATGGAGTGTAAACGAAACCGATAATACATTTGCGAGGGCCACTTCGAGAGATCTGATCAACTGGAAACCGCAGAGTTATCCGCAAATTAAAGGAGGTTGCACTGTATTGGAGCCGGTTTTGGCTTATGATGCGGTAAATAAAAATTATGCAATTCGGTATGCTGCAGCAGATCAGAAATATTATCAGCTAACCAGCAGTGACTTCAAAACATATAGTAATGCAGCGGTAATTTCTGCTGCCGAATATACAGATCCGAGCATCACGCTGCTATTGGGCGATGCAAAAGTTAGAGGGCAAATCTACCGCGTTTCCTGGTCAGTAGTAGATCAGCTCATCAAAGCTTACGAATTAAAGCAGTATCAAAATCAGTTCAGCAATGAAGCTGCTGCTCACGATAAAGAGCGTTTTGCGGGCCTGAAAGCGATACAAGCGACAATCACCGTGCAGCCAGAAAAGACAAAGGCGATCAGTAATTTGCTGACAGGCGTGTTTTTCGAAGATATCAATTATGCCGCAGATGGTGGTTTATATGCAGAACTGGTCCAGAACCGTGATTTTGAATATGCCCTGAGTGATAAAGAAGGCAGGGATAAAAAATGGAACAGCACCCATTCGTGGACGATCAAAGGCGATCAGCTGGCTTTTTCAATTGATTCAGTTGCACCTATCCATCTGAATAACCCGCATTATGCGGTGTTAAACGTAAAACAAGCGGGAGGCTGGTTGGAAAATGCAGGTTTCGATGGAATAGTGCTGAGCAAAGGCGAAAAGTATGATTTCTCTATTTTTGCTAAAGAGCTGGATGGAAAAGTGAACCGTTTGATGGTCAGCCTAACCAATAAAAATGGTCAGCCAGTTGCACAAAACACCATTGATATATCTTCGGGAGGATGGAAAAATGTCAAAGCTACTTTGGTCGCAAAGGCTGATGTAAGTGATGCGGTACTGCAGATAAAACCTGTAGGAACCGGTAAGCTGGCACTGGATATGATTTCGCTCTTTCCGCAAAAGACGTTTGCGGCCAGAAAAAACGGGTTGCGTTCAGATTTGGCGCAGACCATTGCAGCTATCCAACCTAAATTCGTCAGGTTCCCCGGGGGCTGTGTAGCGCATGGCGACGGCATTGACAATATCTACCGCTGGAAGAATACAATCGGTCCGCTGGAAAGCCGGGTGCCGCAACGTAACCTATGGGGTTATCACCAGACCGCAGGTTTGGGCTATTTCGAATACTTCCAGTTTTGTGAAGATATTGGTGCGGCTCCGCTGCCTGTTTTGGCTGCGGGCGTGCCTTGTCAGAATTCTGCAGTAGGCGGCGCTGGACAGCAGGGCGGAATCCCATTGTCAGAAATGGGTGCTTATATTCAGGATATTCTGGATCTGGTAGAATGGGCTAATGGCAACGTAAATACCAAATGGGGCAAAAAAAGAGCCGAGGCTGGTCACCCGAAACCTTTTAACCTCAAATATATCGGTATCGGCAACGAAGATTTAATCAGTGATGTATTCGAAGAAAGGTTCGCTATGATCTTTGAGGCGATCAAAAAGAAGTATCCGGAGATTACCGTGATTGGAACGGTTGGCCCTAATGCGGAAGGATCAGACTATGAAGAGGGCTGGGACTTTGCCACGAAGCTGAAGGTGCCGATGGTTGATGAACATTATTACCAGAATACCGGCTGGTTTATCAATAACCAGGATTATTATGACCGGTACGACAGATCTAAATCGAAAGTTTATCTGGGTGAGTATGCGGCGTTTTTGCCTGAACGACCAAGCAATATCGAAACTGCACTTTCAGAAGCTTTATATATGACCACACTGGAGCGAAATGGCGATGTGGTCAGCATGGCTTCTTATGCGCCAATGCTGGCAAAAGAAGGTCATACACAGTGGAACCCAAACCTGATTTACTTTAATAATACTGAAGTTAAACCAACAGTAGGGTATGAAGTACAAAAGTTGTATGGTGTCAATGCGGGCGACAAATACCTTCCGGCAACGATTGAGCTGAGCAATAACCAGGATGCGGTGAAAAAAAGAATTGCTTACTCGCTCGTAATGGATAGTAAAAGCAAAGACCTGATCCTGAAAATAGTTAATCTTTTACCTGTTGCGGTAACTTCTAAAGTTGATCTGAATGGAATAGCTATAAAAGCTGATAAAGCAGTTAAAACCGTGTTGAAAGGTGATCCAGTTGATAAAAATGCAAGACCAAAAGTGTCAGATTTTGCGGTCTCAGAGTTGGCTAATCTAGAATTACCTGCATATTCTTTTACTGTGATCCGTATTAAAACAAAGTAATTTATAGATGACGAAAGTGAAGCGTTGGAGCCGGCGGGCTTGACTGTAATTTTGATGGGATGAACTATCAGGTTAATACTGTTCAAGGTTCCTTTTCTAAACGGGAAAATGGGGCAGTATTTCGTTTAAAACCTCAGTTGAATGTGATCGCTTTAAACCTTGCAGGTAAAAAATAGCTTGTTCTGAACTGGAATATTTGTAGAATCTGATTATGAAACCGTCAGATTCTACTATCCAGACTTTTTACTCAGCAGATTAACTTTCAATTGGCCTGCTAAGATTAGTCAGGCTTTGCTTTTTCACTACAACTGCGATAATTTCTCCTAAAACCCGTAAACTTTGATCAATTGCCTCATCATACACACCTCCATAACTGATTCGTATAAAATTTGAAAACCGTCCGTCTGTACTAAAGATCTGTCCGGGGGCAATGCTGATCTGCTGCTGTATTGCCGCCTGGTAAATTTCAAATGCGTTCACCTTTTTATCCAGTTCTATCCATAAAGCATATCCGCCTTGCGGATGGCTGATGTTGGTCCCTTCCGGAAAATATTGCGTTACGCCCTGCATATAACGCAGGCACTGTGTGTACAGCGCTTTTCTCAGTTTACGCATATGTAGATCGTACCGTCCTGTTTCAAAAAAGTGTGCGATCGCAGCCTGGGTAGGTGTTGCGGAAGTGATGGTGTGCATCATTTTGATATTGAGCACTTGCTCCTTAAACCTTCCCGGTAAACACCAGCCAACCCTATAACCCGGTGCGATTGATTTTGAAACCGAAGAGCATAAGATTACCCAACCCTCTTTGTCGTAACTTTTACAAGTGTGCGGTCTGCTTTTTCCAAAATAAATCTCCCCGTAGATATCATCTTCGATCATCGGGATCTTTTTGGCAGTCAGCAGTTTTACCAATTGCTGTTTGCGATGGTCGGGCATACAACTCCCTGTAGGGTTACTGAAATTGGGGACAAATAAACATGCTTTAACAGGATGTTTATCTATGGCCTCTTCCAGGTATTCTATATTTAAGCCGGTTTCCGGATCTACAGGGATTTCCAATACTTTTAAATTCAGGCTCAGCATCAGGTTAAAAATCCCGAAATAAGCCGGACTTTCTATGGCGACCACATCACCCGGATTAGTAATTGCACGAAGTGAAAAAACAAGTGCTTCCATACATCCCTGCGTGGTTACGATATCATCTTCGCTAACATTCCCGCCCCAGTTAAACGCATTTTTGGCTAACTGTTTACGGAGGGAAATGTTACCTTGCAGGCTTTCATAATTAGTGTTTCCCGAAGCACTGCTGCGGAGCGCCTCCATCATCGATTTATTAAGTTTTGCCACTGGGATTAAATGCGTTGGCGGTGCGGCACGCGATAAACCGATCACGCCTTCACCAGATATTTGCTGGTATACCAAGGCGATCATTTGCGATACATCACTTTCCTCGATTTGCTTTAATGGAAGCTGGATGGTTGGGATTTTACTTCTGCTGGCAGGGGAGAACTTTACATAATAACCTGATTTCGGCCGTGCCTCGATCATTCCTATATTTTCCAGTTCCACATAAGCTTTGTAGGCCGTGCTGATACTGATGTGCTGTTCTTCACTTAGAGCCCTGACAGAAGGTAGCTTGTCGCCAGCTTTAAGCAAGTTTTGCCTGATTTGCTGTTCAATCCGGCCTGCAATCTGCGCATACAAAAATTCTTTATCCGACGTTTCCATTACTGTTTTTTAGAATCTGTTATGGTCAAAAATAACAAAAGTGAATCTGTTTTGCTATGCTGATAAGCTTTTACTTTGTTAAATATTCAATCCTATAACGTATGACCACATCAAGCAACAAAGAAAACCAGCCACTTAGTGAAAATGAAGTTCAGCAATTCAGAAAAGAAACTAAAGGCACCGCTAACCTTAACCATTTTAACAATGCAGGCGCATCACTGTCGCCAGATATAGTAGTTGATACTGTAATTGATTACCTGCAAGCCGAAGCGACAATAGGTGGTTACGAAGCCGAAGCTAAATACAAAGACCAATTAGACCATACTTACGATCTGATTGCGCAGTTGATCAATGCGGATAAGGAGGAGATAGCCATACTCGAAAGTGCCAGTGCGGCCTGGGTGATTGCATTTAACGGAATTTCCTTCCAGCCGGGCGATGAAGTAATTACCTGCGAAATGGAATATGTAACCAATGTGATCGGCCTGTTACACGCAGAGAAAACCTATGGCATTGTTATCAAAGTGATCCCGAACGACGAACAGGGTAACTTTTCTTTATCGGCCTTAGCAGAGGCTATCTCTCCGAAAACCAAACTTTTTGCTATCACGCATATTGCGTCGGGTACAGGAGGGATTATGCCAATTATAGAAATAGGAGCGATCGCACGTAAACATGGAATTCTTTACCTGCTGGATGCTTGCCAGAGTGCCGGTCATGTACCTATTGATGTGAAAGAAATTGGTTGCGACATGCTTTCTGTAACAGGTCGGAAGTACCTGCGTGCACCTCGTGGAACGGGATTTTTGTTTGTAAAAAATGAGGTGCGGGACCAGTTGAAACTGGTGGCTGTGGACGGATTTAATGCACAATCTGTATCCACAACCGATTTTAAACTTAGAGATGACGGAAAGCGCTTTGAACTTTATGAAAAGAACCGGGCACTTACCCTTGGATTGGGCAAAGCCGTAGAATATGCATTGAATATTGGTGTAGACAGGATATGGGACAGGATACAGTTTCTATCAGCTTTGCTGCGTCAGAAATTGCAAAATATAGATGGGGTTGTTGTGCATGATACAGGCACACAGAAATGCGGAATTGTGACATTCTCTGTTCGGGGGGTCGATCCGGCAAGTATAAAAAGTAATCTGGGTGAGAGAAAGATAAATGTGTCTGTTGCATGGGCCAAATCTACTTTGTATTTCATGGATAGAAATCATTTAAAAAGTGTGGTAAGGGCATCTGTACATTATTACAATACCGAAGAAGAATTGGAAGCGTTATGTAGCGCAGTGATTGAACTGATAAAATGATGTAACATTACTATTTTATGCAAGATTAATCACCTTTAAAACAACAATATTTACTGATGAAACCATGATGATGTTTTAGATCACATAACGAAATGAAAACAAGATCGTTATAGATTTAAATCATTAAAACCGCCGAAGACAGCTTGAAGACAATAAAAAACATTGATTAATAGTGATAAAACAATTATATTGAATTAAAATATATCCTATTTTAATTAGTTTTTACTTTATTTATCTTAACTTATATAGAACATATATATATCAATTATAAAAGCAACTATTATTTTTAATTTACCCCCTCCGTATCTATGAAAGATAATTTTTCAGTTCAATCAGCAGCATATGCACAATTCAGGCCCACTTATCCTCAGGAACTTTATGACTTCCTTTTCTCTTTATTAACGGAGAAAGAGATGGCCTGGGATTGTGCTACAGGAAACGGACAGGTGGCCAGAGAACTGGCTGAGCATTTTACACAGGTTTTTGCAACAGATATCAGTGAGAATCAATTAAAACACGCCGTAAAAAAGGAGAATATTACTTACCTGATTGAAAGTTCAGATAAAAGTAGTTTCGCTGATGAAACATTTAATTTGATTACTGTTGCCCAGGCAATACACTGGTTTAATTTCGATGCTTTTTATGCTGAAGTTAAACGGACACTTAGACCTGGTGGTATCTTTGCTGCCTTTGGTTATGGGGTAATGCATATTGACGCAGAAGTAGATGCCGTTATTCACAAACTGTATAAAGGGATTCTGGGCGGATACTGGGATAAGGAGAGAAGTTATATTGATAATGGATACCTTGATATTCCTTTTCCATTTCAGGAATTTTCTGTTCCTCAATTTTCTATTAAAGCATCCTGGGATTTTGATCAATTGATAGGATATTTGAATACCTGGTCGGCTTTACAGCATTACAAAAAGGCCAATGATAATATTAATCCTTTAGACTCATTAATGCCAGAACTGGAAATTGCCTGGGGTGCAGGAGAGAAAGAAGTGAATTTCCCAATCTTACTAAGGGTTGGTCAATAAGCTCTTGAAACAATTGGATACGCCAGAATTGTGGTTTTTGATAAAACACAATAGCCTTATTCTAACGTGTTGAACCAGTTCTGGCTGATTAAACATGTTCGAATAAGGCCTGTTGATTACTGCAAAGCAGCTTTGGCTGCTTTCGAATTTATTTAGTTTTCAACGCCAGCTTTAGTGGACACGTTAGACTTCCTTCTGAAAACAGAAAACTTCATAGGGCTTCTGGTGGGTCTTTCGTCACCCAGCAATACACCCCACTGTTTAAACATTTCTGTACGGTCGAAAATGACCTTTAGGACCGCAATCATTGGCATGGCGAGGAACATCCCTGATACCCCGGCAAGGCTTCCACCAACAATTACCCCAATAATAGAGAACAGCGCATTGATCTTCACCTTAGAACCTACAATCCGTGGCATTAAAATGTTATTGTCCAGAAACTGAACCCCTGCAATTACAGCTAAAACTGTAACCACTGGTCCTAAAGCAGTAGACGCAGTTAAAGTCAGCAGTACACCGATGATATTGCCCAACAATGCACCCACATAAGGAATCAGGTTCAAAATTGCAAAGATTACACCAATCAGCAATGCATGTTTAATTCCCAGTAACATCAAAATACCTCCTAATAAGATAGTCATATACGTCACCTGGATCAGTAAACCAACCAGATAGCTTTTGATAATTGACTCCGTTTCATAGATCGCATCTTTAACCTTAGGATGATCATCTGTCTTAAACCACATAAAAATAAAACGCAGCAGTATATCTTTATAGAAAAGCAACAGATAAATATAAATCGGCAATAACCCTACAAAAACAAACACCGAACTTAAAGTAACTGCGGCACCACTTGCCATTCCGCCAGCCATAGACAGCAGATCGTTACTTTTTTGATCAATAAAATCAAGCTGTTGTTTGGTAGAATAATGACTTACACTGCTTACCCATTTGCTTAAAGCCTGCAGGTGCAGCGAAACGTTCTTTTTTATCTGCGGGAAATCTGAAACCAGGTTAGCCACCTGCGAAGAGAAAAACCAGACAATCAGCCCTACAAAGATAGCCACCAGTAAAATTGGCAGTACGATAGATAGCGCTTCAGGGATTTTATACTTTCTTAACCAACGGTAGAGGGGAACCAGCATAATACTGATAAAAAACGCCATAATGATGGGCATGATAATATCATTTCCTATCACGAACAGCGTACCGATAAGCAGCAGACCAAATAATTCGATTGACCGTTTAACGGTAAGAGGTAATTCTTTCATATTGTAACGCAAGTGTTAATTTGAATCGAAAAACTAATGTTTTCCTTGGTTAAACATGGAAAGGTTGCAAATGTTTGGGTAATTTAGCGCAAAAATTAATACTAAGAAGCCGCACATGATTACAAATGAAACAATAGTTGCCTTATCTACCCCTCCTGGAGCAGGTGCCATCGGTGTGATCCGCTTATCCGGAAAAGACGCTATTGCCATTACCAATTCCGTTTTCAGCGGAAAAGATCTTTTAGCTCAACCTACTCATACTTTACACTTTGGCCTTATCAAAGATGGCGATATCGTCATTGACGAGGTAGTAGTGAGTTTGTTTGTTGGCCCTAAATCGTACACTAAAGAAAATGTGGTGGAGATTTCCTGCCACGGATCTAATTATATCATTCAGCAGATTATCACTTTGCTGATTAAAAAAGGTGCTTCGGCGGCTAAACCTGGTGAATTTACCTTACGTGCTTTCTTAAACGGAGCCATGGACTTGTCGCAAGCCGAAGCTGTAGCTGATCTGATTTCTTCAGACTCACAAGCTGCACACAGCGTGGCGATGAACCAACTAAGAGGAGGTTTTAGTACAGAATTGAATGTTTTACGAGAGCAGTTGATCCATTTTGCTTCTATGATAGAACTGGAGCTGGACTTCTCTGAAGAAGATGTGGAATTTGCGAACAGGGACCAGTTACAGGAACTGATCAACAAGATCACGTTAGTGCTGAACAAGCTGATCCGTTCTTTTGAATTGGGTAATGTGATCAAAGAAGGAATCAATACTGTTATTGCAGGGAGACCAAACGCAGGGAAATCTACTTTGTTAAACGCATTGCTGAACGAAGACCGTGCAATTGTAAGCGAGATAGCAGGAACTACCAGGGATACGATTGAAGAGATTCTAAATATTAACGGTATCAACTTCAGGCTGATTGATACGGCGGGCATACGCGAAGCTACAGACACTATTGAAGCTATAGGGGTAGAGAAGACTATGCAGAAGATCAGCCAGTCGGCCGTTTTGGTTTACTTGTTTGACGTAGTGAACCTTTCAGCTTCAGAAATTCGTGAAGATATTGCCAGGTTGCACAAACCGGGTGTTGCTTTTATCGCGGTGGCGAACAAGATGGATCTTTCTTACAGCGATAGGGTGAAGGAACTGAATTTGCCGGCGGATATACAATTTATTGGGATTTCTGCGAAGGAAAACCAGTTTGTTGAAGAGCTGAAAGAGTTGCTATATGAGACTGCAGTAGGAGATAAGTTATCGGAGAACCATACGATGGTTACGAATATCAGACATGTGGAAGCACTAAGAAAAACTCAGGATTCTTTGAGCAGTGTGTCTGAAGGGTTGATTAACCCGGTGACTTCAGATTTTTTGGCAACTGATATTAAGCAAGCGCTGTATTATTTGGGGGAGATTACTGGAAAGGTTACTACGGATGACTTGTTAGATAATATCTTTAGTAAGTTTTGTATTGGCAAATAAAGTATCTCAATTTATATAAATATGAATTATCGAATAATTTATTCGATAATTATTTGATAAAGAAAGTTTATTCGATAATGTTTTTATCGATACGAATAACCATGCCTCTCTGTACTTTCTTCCACTCCGAACACGTTGTACCGAATCAACATAGGCGCAAACCTGCTAACATAATGTGCAATTACCCCAAAGTTGTGGCAAATTTATCAACTTAAAATTAGATGAGACCGCCATGGCTAGGTTTTTGAAGCTTTGATGTCTATAATATGAATCAAAAATTTTTACTTGCCTTATTTATTTCTGCCTGTTTTTTTGCCGCCTGTGGTGATAAAGAACGTCAACAACAACTCGACGAACGTGAACAGGCCATTGCTAAACAGGAAATGGACTTTGCTACAAAAGCAGCGGATTATCAATCTCTGATAAAAATGCGCGATAGCCTGCGTTCGAGAAAAACCGAGACCGTTGCATTTCAGCAGTGGCCGGAGGGTATTCCCGGCAATTGGAATAGCAAAACGCTGTGCAGGGAGTCTGACTGCAGTGATTATGTAGTAGGCGACCAGCGCTCAGACACCTGGGTATTTGAGGGAGATTCTACGGGCATTTTTATGAGGGTAATTAATAAGGATAAAATTCTGCGGGTATATAATGCGCATGTTGACAGCACCGGGATTCGCCTGCATTACAAAACGGATTCAACCGCTACCAGACAGGTTGATATCAGCGTGGTACTTGACCGCGCGGGGAACGATCTGATGAAGGGCACACAAACCATTTCTGTTAATAATAGTTGCACAGCCAAGTTTTCCGTTGAGTTAACACGCAATTCTAATCCATAAGACATGCCCTTACTTAGCATACAGCATTTGACGCTGCCGATTGAAGATCCGGTGTTGAAATTCTTGCTGGAATTAATTATCATTCTCAGCGCTCCGCTTCTGTTGAACAAAATTAAGGTTCCCCATTTGCTGGGCTTAATTATTGCAGGAGCGGTAGTGGGACCAAACGGATACAACCTATTGTCGCGCGATAGCAGCGTAGTCGTGACAGGCACTACCGGTCTGCTCTATATTATGTTTCTAGCCGGACTGGAAATTGATATGGGTGATTTCAAAAAGAACAAATGGAAAAGTCTGGGCTTCTCCGTTTACACTTTCGCGGTGCCCTTTATTCTTGGCTTAGTTGCGGGCCTTTACATATTGCAGTTTAACCTGCTGACATCGGTACTGTTTGCCAGTCTGTTTTCTTCGCATACGTTGATCGCTTATCCACTGGTGAGTAAGCTTGGCATCGCAAAAAACCTCGCCGTCAACGTAACAGTGGGTGGGACAATGGTTACAGATGTACTTTCCTTATTAGTGTTGGCCGTGGTAGTAGGAATGACGCAAGGCACAGTAGGAGCTGCATTTTGGATAAACCTATCTGTATCAATGGTAGTTTTCAGTGTTGTTGTATTGGTGCTTTTCCCAATTATGGCGCGGTGGTTCTTTAAAACTTTTGAGGATAAAATCTCGCAATATATATTTGTACTGGTTGTAATTTACCTGGCGGCAATGGCTGCCGAACTCGCCGGAATCGAAGCTATCATTGGCGCATTTTTCGCCGGTCTGGCGCTGAACAGACTCATTCCGCATTCCTCCTCACTGATGAATCGGGTAGAGTTTGTAGGTAATGCCATCTTCATCCCGTTTTTTCTGATCAGTGTGGGAATGCTGATTGACGTTTCTGTATTTTTCAAAAGCTGGGAAACCATCGCTGTGGCGGCGGTGATGCTTGTATGTTCCATTGGTGGAAAATACCTCGCGGCAATACTTACCCAAAAGACATTCAAGTTCACGCATGATGAAGGTCAGCTGATCTTCGGGATGAGTGCTGCCTCGGCCGCGGCAACTTTGGCATCGGTAATGGTTGGCTATAACATCGTTATTTCCGAAACTGCGGCCGGCGAACCTATCAGGCTATTAAATGAACATGTTCTTAATGGAAGTATCCTGTTAATCCTGGTTTCCTGCACGGTATCGTCGTTCAAATCAATGTCCAGTGCGCAAAGGATCGCACAAGCTGAAAACGAACTAACCGTAGCGGATAACAATCCTGATGAGGAGAAAATTCTGCTGGCGGTGAACCACGAGAAAACAGTGGAGAGCATGGTGAACTTGAGTTTACTGATCAAAGCCGAGCAAAACAAGGAAAGGTTGTTTGCCCTGAATGTGATCAATGAGGATAAAAACGAGTCTTCCGTAAAGAATGCGGACAAGATATTGAGTTATGCTGTGAATGCGGGGGCGGCGGCCGATGTCAAGTTGATACCGTTAACGCGATATGATAATGACGTGATTGCCGGGATCACAAATGTGTTGAAAGAACAAAAGATTACTGACCTGGTGATTGGCCTGCAAGACGAAAAAGGTTTCTCCAACTCGTTCATAGAGAACCTTCATGATGGTTATCTTAAAAACGCACATGTGAATGTGATGGTTTATCATGCCGCACAGCCCATTGCCACGGTGCAGAAATACCTGGTATTTATTCCGCCAAATGCGGAGAAGGAACCAGGATTTTTCTATGCATTATTAAGGATCTGGAACATCGCTAAACGTTCGGGGTCTACTGTTGAGTTCCGTACCACTACGTCAATTACCACTATTCTGAAAAGGATTCAGGAGAAAGCTAATATAGAAGCCAGCTACAAAATTCTGGACAAATGGGATGTGGAAACTACGATGGCTTCGGAACTGGGTGCTGATACCGGGTTGATTGTGATAATGGCGAAGAGAGGAATGATATCTCATACCCCACTAATGAATAGCCTGCCTTACATGCTGAATCAGAAACTACATCAAAACAATTACTTGCTGATTTATCCTTTCTCGGAAATAGCCGCCGAAGCGACTGAAAAACGGTCTATTAGTAACCACGATGATTTTGCAGATATTGGTCAGACTATTGGGAAACTTTTCAGGTAAAGACCTGATTTTAAGTGGGTTTATCTTTGTTGAAGATAAGTGTAGGAGTTCCTTTCTTTAATCTGCCTTATTTGCTAAGTGGGTTATACCACTGTATACATTTCAAATAACAAGTTGTCCACATAAACCCCTTCTATAATAGATGGAAATAACTGTATATTCCCGATGTTATTAGTAAAGTAGATAAAACATAGGATAAGTCAATGATAGCAGATATAGAAATTAGCAAATTAAAAACTGAAACCGTTCCGCATTTTGATGATAGTAAACCTGCTATTGCTTCAGTTACTGGTGAGCAGCCTTTAAAATCACAGGGACATTCAAAGATCGTAGCCTGGCAGGATGTAGTAAATAAACCTAATCCATCTGTTAATGTATTCCAATATAAATTCAGTTCAGCAATAACCTGGGGAGATGAGTTTGGATATACTGGTACTCCTGATCCAAAAAAATGGAACATAAGTACCGGTAATGGATACTATGGGTGGGGAAATCATGAACTTCAGCATTTCACCGACAGATCAAAAAATGTGAAGGTGGAAGATGGTAAATTGAAGATTAGTGCTTTAAATGAGCTATACAGCGGGTTCGAATATACGTCAGGAAAAATTGTTTCCAGCAAGAAACAACGTTATGGCAGGTATATTATCAAAGCAAAAATGCCATTAGGCGCTGGACTTTGGCCGGCAATTTTTGGGTTTGGTGACCGTCACAAAGATTATAATCTGAAAACATGGCCCAATTGCGGCGAATTTGACGTTGTTGAAATTAAAGGACAAAATGATCGTCAAATAAACTATAATGTACATTCAGCTAAATCCTCTGGTGTAGCAAATATGGTTACACTGCCAACTGATGTTACGCTCAACCAATTCAATGAATACAGAATCGACTGGACCCCTGATTATATCAAATGGTACTTTAATGATAAGCTGATGCGTACGTTTAACAATAATGGTGCTGGATATGATGGATGGCCGTTTAATGATTACTTCGATCTGAATATTTGCCTGAGCGTTGGTGGTGCTTTTGTTGGGAATAATATCAATAAAGTTGCTATGCCAGCGATTATGGAAATAGATTATGTTAGATACTATGCTTTGATGAATGTGAATAAAAAGAGGCAGTATTTGCAAAATCCAATTCAACCCCATCTTTCCCCTGCATCAGCACAGATCGTGAAAGGCGGATCGCAAACCTTTACAGTGACAAACGTACCTGCCAAATCAACCGTACACTGGTATGCCTTAGGGAACGACCTCGAAGGTTTTGGACTTTCTGGTTCTAAAATCACCATTACCCAAGCCATGTTACAGGCAAGTGGTTATTCATCAGGGAGATCTTTAGAGTTTTTCGTGGATTTTATTGATGCAAATGGCGTATCGAGTAAAGCAACACGAGGGATGTTAACTATTCAGTAACCATTAATCTCAGATCTGCTGTCTTATTAAAAGCACCCCATTCTGATAAAAAGGCATGGGGATATTTTTCCATTGATATTTAGTTTGTAACATGCAATTCCAGTTCCCGTCAGATGCAGCATTGTCTAATTGAAAGCTACCTTCCCACCTGATTTAGTCCATTCATCAACACCGCCCAGTAGGGGTCTTATTCGTTTTAAGCCTGACCTGCGCAATTTTTGAGCATATTTAGCTGCCGTCAGTTCGTTGGGACAGGAACAATAGACGATTATCTCATCATACTCAGAATAGAGATTCGCGATCTCACTTAAATTAATATCACTGATAGGTATTGAGCCGGGGATAAATCCGTTTCTCGTCCGTTGATCCGCTGGGCGCGCGTCAAATATAATGTGACCAGATCTTTCCTGTATCAATTCGAGCAGGTCATTGACCGTTACCCGGTCAGTATTGAATTGTCTGATCAAGCGGTATCGCTGCAACCATTTTGCAAACAGGTAAATACCAAAAGTGATGACCACGATGAAAACACCAAATTTGCCGAATTCAGTTAGTGTATCAATTAAGCTACCAATTTCATGTCGGAATAAGACGCCCATGCTAACGGCTGCTATACTATAAAACGCCGCTGCGATCAAAGAGAAGGCTATGAATGACCATATCGGCATTGCGTATACACCGGCTACTACCGGCGCTAATGTAGAAAGTCCGGGAACGAATTTTACAACGGTCAACGCAGGTGGACCAAAACGGTTAAAAATATCGCCACTGCTCTTTACGCAAGAGTCTGGCGATATCGAGATCCTGCACAATTTTCCAAGAATACTTGTGCCTAGTCTTTTACCAGCAAAATATAAGATAATGTCACCCATCAAAGAGCCAAAAGTCGCGGTTAGTATAAGAGAAATGATATCAACTGCCTCAGTAGGAGTGACCGCTGCCGTAACAATAAGGATCGCAAATGCAGGAAGCGGTATGCCAATGCTCTGGAGTAGGGTAATGAGAAAAATTATCCAAAGCCCGTAGGCTTGTACCAGTTCAATTAGTGTATTCATCGATTAATGTAGAGGGGAGTCTAAAAGTAAAGATTTCTATGATCAGTTTGTTGCCAAAGTTAAAATTTTACGCTACTATGCTTTTTAATCATTACGTATAGTTTTTATCAGGCAGCTTGAGTAAATTGCGAATTATCATATATTTGAACAATGTCCAATTTTGAAGCATTTTTCGATTACATTCAAGAAATATCTGGCAAACTCCTATCAGAAGATGATAAGCAGTTATTGATGGCACATTTCAAACCCAAAAAATTGAGAAAACGCCAATACTTTTTACAGGAAGGAGACGTATGCAAATATATTGGGTTTATTGTAAAAGGATCTGCCAGGACCTTTACCGTAGATGAAAAGGGGCATGAAAATGTATTGAAATTGTCTGTCGAAAATTGGTGGCTGTCAGATTTTGAAAGCTTTTACCTATTGACGCCAAGTAGATTTAATATTGAAGCGCTGGAGGACTTGGAAGTTCTTCAATCTACCCATGCGCAAATCGAGGAGTTTCTTAAGGATATCCCCGCCTTCTCAGCGATGCAGAACGTCATCAGTCAAAATTACACCATTGCATCCCAAAAAAGAATGCAGACTGCTTTTAGCTATACCGCTGAAGAGCGTTACGAAGATCTAGTAAGCAATTATCCGCATTTTCTAAAACGGTTTCCGCAAAACATGATCGCTTCTTATCTGGGTTTATCCCCAGAAACTTTGAGCAGGATAAGAAAAAACTCTTTGAAATAGATCTTCTTCATCAATCCCATCTATATAACTTTCTGAATGCAAAAAATTGCTCAATAACGCAAAATGCGACGTCGTGATCTTTATGTTTTTTTTCTTTTGTATTTTTTCTCTCTCTCTTAAATTGTTTTTATACAGTTAGTTGTCTGATTAACTTGATTTAGATCAGGCTAATGAGTTGACCTGAGTCAAACTTACTTAATGATTCAGGTCAATAGACAGTCCGTTACAGGACAGCATCTTTGAATATCCTTCAGAACGCAAATACAGCTGAAGAATATGCAATATTAACAGATAGAAATCATGAGTAAATTAGAAAACAAAGTAGCGGTAGTTACCGGTGCCGCAAAAGGAATAGGTGCATCTATTGCAAAACACTTTGCGGCAGCAGGCGCAAAAGTAGTTGTGAATTATGCCTCAAGTAAAGAAAGCGCAGATAGGGTGGTTAAGGAGATAACAGACAACGGAGGTCTGGCTATTGCCGTACAAGCCGATGTATCTAAAGAGGCAGATGTAATCAGGTTGTTTGAAGAAACCAATTCGGCTTTCGGTCCGTTGGATATTCTGGTAAACAATGCAGTTCATCAGGGATACTTACCTGTCGAACAGATATCAGTAGAGACTTTTCATCAGCATTTCAACGTCAATGTTTTGGGACCTATACTGACTATCCAGGCATCTTTAAAAGCGTTTGGCGATAAGGGTGGCAATATTATCAACATCAGTTCGGGTGCAAGTAAATATCCTCTTCCAGGCGCTTCTTTATACTCTGCAACTAAAGCGGCATTAGACGCCATGACGATTGCTTTATCAAAGGAACTTGGTGCAAAGAATGTTCGTATCAATTCTATTTTGCCGGGTGCTACCGATACAGAAGGTGCAGCCAGTGCAGGTGTAACACCTGGCAGTGATTATGAAAAAATGTTTGTTGCCAAAACACCACTTGGGCGTAGAGGTCAGCCGGAAGATATTGCGAAAGCTGTTTTATTTCTTGCTTCGGACGATGCAGCCTGGATCACGGGAGAGCAAATAGGTGTGTCGGGTGGTATGTATGGTTTTTAAAATCAAAGCTGTTACAAATTAAACATTCAACGGTTCCATCTGCCCAACTAAGGCATTTGGAACCGTCGTAAAAAATGAATGTTTAATTTAAAAGATCTTCAATGCCAAATGCTGTTAGCACTTTAGCGTATTCGACACTTACAGCATCGTTAGCCTTTTTAATAATTTCTCCTGTAGATGGATCAACAACTGTCCTTAATGGCCTTTGTCCTTTTGGTAAATTGATCAGTTTTACTACCGCATCTGCCACATCCTGAGGATTCGGGTTTTTGCTTTCGAATATTTGACCAATTGCTGCGAACATTTTGTTTGGAACATCAGCTATGGCTTGATATCCCTCAACAACTGACAGGTCAGAACCTGTCTGGGTCTTTTGTGACATTTCGGTAGGGAAAGCACCAGGTTGAATAATAGCTACATCAACACCCAACGGTCTTAATTCATAATGTAAACCTTCGCTTAATCCTTCCAAAGCAAACTTTGAAGCAGCATACACAACTGAAAAAGGAGCTGAAAATCTACCCCAGCCGCTAGAAACATTGATGATCAAACCTTCTGATTGTTTACGCATAAATGGCAATGCCAGTTTCAACAATCTCCATGGGGCAATAACATTGACGTCAAACATGCCCTGCACATCATCAGTAGTAAAGCTCTCAGCGACACCGAATGCTGAAATGCCTGCATTATTTACCAATACATCAATTCTTCCTTCTGCAGCAATAATAGTATCAATCGCATTTTTTACGCTTGTCTCGTCAGTTAATGACACGTCCAGAACAGTTACATTCTCTACCTGTGCCAGCGCCTTTGCCTTATCTGCATTCTTTCCCTCTGTATCTCTTATGGTAGCATAAACTTTATGTCCTAAAGCCGCCACGGAATGGGCGGTAAGCCATCCAAACCCGCTATTTGTTCCTGTAATTAAAACAACTTTTTTGTTCATATTCTTATTATTTAAAGTAATGATACAAATGTTGCTATCTGAAAAACGAAACCATTTACCATTTGGTAAAAAGTGATTTTAACGGATATTTTTTCTTATCCTGCTAAATGATTGCTGGGTGATACCGAGATAAGAAGCGATATGAGAAAGCGGAATACGATTGACAAGACCGGGGAAATGTTCGATGAAGGATAAATATCTGGTGGTTGCATCTTCAGAAACCAGGGGGCTCCTTCTTTCGATCGTTTTTAACAAACAATTTTTCATGATCAGACCTGTAATAGCATCCCAGCCAACAATTGTATTTCCGATCTCGTCCCAGTCTTTCTTTGAAAAAGTAAGCAATTTACAATCTGTAACTGCTTGTATATATTCGGAGGATACTACTTGTGCTTCAAACCTTTGCTGGTCCGAAACAAAACTGTTCTCTTCAATGAAATATTGAGTGATATCTTGGCCTTTGTTGTTGTAATAGCAGAAACGTACAATGCCTTCAAGGATAAATCCAACATGCCTGGGAATCTTTCCGGCTTCCGAGAAATATTCTTCTTTATGAAGTTCCAGCGTTTTCGCTTTGCTCATAATAAAATCCGTTTGCTGCCTGTTCAGATTTCCAAACTGTAATATGTAATTGACGAACTCTTCCATAGGTCAAATTTCGAGTTTATTAGGGTTAGTTTATTTATCATTTGGTAAAAAAGAAATTTCACAAAATGTTTACGGATATTATGCTTCGTACTAGCGAATCTGCCAAATATTGTATATGTTCGATAATGTTTCTTAGTCCTAAATGTTAAACGATGTCATTTCCTTTTTCTGTTAAGCATGCAGTTCGGCTTGAGGCAAGAATCAATAGTGATGATTATCCACTGATCTTGGAACATATAAGCAAATTTATTAAAAACAAGGGTGCAGAAGATATTGTCATCCAAAATAACGTATTGAATTTCAAATCGCATATCTCTGAAAGAAACCATATAATGGAGCCCGTTAATAAGGGGATATTTTCTTTAATTGAGCAGGACGGAGTGGTAACATTGATTTATAACTTTTTCATGTTCAAACACATCATTGTTATTACTTCAATACTGGCTATAGTAATGGGAATGGTATCTCAAAACCTTATTTTTGCGTTTTTTGCATTCCTAGCGCTATGTGGAATGAACTGGTTTATACCATTAGCTCGGCAGCGGCATATGTTGGATGATCTCGCTGCAGAAATAGAATTATTAATTCAAGAAAAAAAACTTTAAATTTTATTACTGTTATCAATAATCCATTGTACTTATCTTCCAAACACTATCTTTGAATAAGATAAGATGCAAAGACAGATACCATGAGAAGATTCGTGATGGGAGATATTCATGGCGGATATAAAGCATTAAAACAATGCCTCCAAAAGTCAGATTTTGACTATGAAAAAGATTTGCTGATACAACTTGGTGATGTTGTGGATAGATACCCACAATCTTACGAGTGTGTAGAAGAATTATTGAAGATTAAAAATCTTGTTGCTATAAAAGGAAATCATGACGATTGGTTTGATGAATTCGCAAAAACAGATTTTCATCCCTACTTCTGGAACCATGGTGGTAATAGTACACTTTCGTCCTACCTCGATAATGCAGGAAAAAGCGGAAATGTATTCCCGACGGGGAGAGGTTATAAAAGTGCGCTTGAGTCTAAAGATATACCGGAAAGCCATAAAGCGTTTTTTAACACGCAAAGACCTTATTATATTGACGAGGAAAAAAGATGTTTTATACATGCGGGGTTTAATGCTAACGTACCTTTCTTAGCGCAAAGAACCGAAGAATATTATTGGGACAGAAGCTTGTGGGAGAACGCATTGCGCTGTAAGCAAAATGGTGAAAATTTTTTTATCCATGCTGATTTCACAGAGATTTATATAGGTCATACACCCACAACAAAATCGAATACTGATCAGCCAATGAGTGCATATAATATTCATAACCTGGATACTGGTGCGGGGCAATCCGGACGTCTGACCATAATGGATATTGAGACAAAGGCCTTTTGGCAATCGGATTTAACGTCGGAGCTATACAATGGGCATGTCGTGTAAATGTGCCCCAGAATTCCCTCAAATCTTTCCTCAAAGTATAATGTAACTTTCGCACCCTAGTAAAAAGCTAACTTTTGAAACAAGAAGCCATTCAAACGCTCCACTCGAAAACTAACAAGAAAATTTCGTTAACGAAATACGAACTCATCAAAAAAGAAATTTTGGCCATTTTGTCGGATGTGCAACCAAGACATGGAGAATTGATGGAAATGTTATATCAAAAAGTTAAAGATAATTTCGATGGTGGTGTGCAGTGGTATGGCGAGACGGTTAAGCTCCACCTGGAGGCGAGGGGAGTGATTATTTATTTAGCTAAAGGAGTTGTATTCTAACTTCTTCTTTGAATTAGTCTAAATAGTGTTAGATTTGTGGTTAATATGTCGTTTAAAACAAATATTCCAGCAAATCAAGACGGTCTAACCGTTCAGGAATATGAAAATATTTTTAAAGAATATTGGAAAGATGTTTTTAAGATCTGTCATTACCACACGCGAGATGACCAAACAGCGGCAGACCTGACTCAAAATGTTTTCATAATGGTCTGGCAAAAACGTAGCTTTTTGAAGGACGAAGGTATGATAAAGCATTATCTTTTAAGAGCGGCAAAACTGGAAGCACTCAACTTCAACAGACAGCAAAAAAACCGTGGAGAAAAGACGTTACAGTTCCATGCCGAATCTAATATGGTTGCGGGAATTAACACAACCGAACAAGATGTTTATCAAAGCGAGGCAAAACGCCAATTGCAGCAGTACTTAACCAAACTACCTATCAAATCGCAAGCCGTATTCAAAATGAGTATATACGAAGGCTTAGATAACGAAGCAATTGCTGATCGAATGGATATGGGCAGTAAAAATGTCGAGTATCATCTCTATAAAGCTATTCGTTTTATCAAATCAAAAATATTTTAGTTTTTTTTAAATACATTTAGGAAATCATGCTTCCCAAACAGTATACTAATAACCGGATCGAAATCTGTCTGGCTATTTGAATATGAAGATAGATGAAAAGTTACTTGATGCTTATTATCAGGGGCGTTGTAATGAGGAAGAACGCAAGGCTGTTGAAGAATGGCTGCAGCAGGAAGATTATGATAACTATGATCTCCAAACGGCGCCTCATTTGCAGGACGAACTTTGGAGTCATATCAATAGCAAAATAACCACCCGAAAATCCTATCGTTTGTACTATTGGTCTGCTGCGGCATGTATTGCAATGATCTGTACGGTATTTTCCATACTCCAATTCGAGCATAAAACAACGACTGATATACAGTATACCAAAGTAGAGACCTTAAGTGGTCAGCAGGCGCATGTCAAGTTACCAGATGGTACAATTGTTCATTTAAATGCAAATTCCTCGTTAAGGTATCCAGCCACATTTCGCGATATACGTCGCGTTGAGTTATCAGGTGAAGCCTTTTTTGAGGTGGTGAAAATGCCTCAGAAACCCTTTTTAATCGCAGGTAAAACTACAGAAACTCAGGTTTTGGGTACTTCATTTAATTTGGTAGAACGGACGGATAAACGGAACCTCACGGTACTAACGGGGAAAGTAGCCTATAAGGATAAAGAGACTAACCGAATGGTAACAGTCATTCCTAATGAGCAGGTAATACTAATGGAGGATGGACAGTTTGAAAAAAGAACGGTTTATGCCCAAAAATATGCAGCGTGGAAAGATGGAAAGATTTTGTTTGATAACAACACACTGCAGGAAATTGCTGCTACGCTGGGAGATTGGTATGGGGTAAAGATTCAAATTATGGATAAACACCTGGCCGGAGAATCTTTTACTGGTCGCTTTAATAAACCTCAGCTTGGAGATGTATTACAAACCATTGGATTTGCACTGAAATTTAAATATACGCAGAAGGGGGATACGATCGTAGTTTCTCCTGAATGATCACCAAAAAAAGAATAAAAAAACTCGGTATTCCTTGGCGGGATCAATACCGAGCCGTTAAATAACCTCAATCAATTTCAATTAAATAACTTTTACAAAAGTATGAATCAATTTTTGTATTTCGGTCACCATCGGAATAAGAAACCCCTGTTATTCCTTATTTGCTTACTTGTTCTTTTTCAGATAGATACTTATGCACAGGGAAATATACTCAAACGCCGGATAACTATTGAGTTAAAACAAATAGCAATGAGCGATGCCTTAATCGCCATTGGAGATGTCGCAGCTGTCGATTTTTCCTATAGCAATAACAAGATCGATAGCCGCAGAATAATAAATATTTCTGTTCAGCAGAAAACTATAGAAGAAATATTGCAAATCCTTTTTGGCGATCAGCTGGAAAAAGTACAGGTAAAAGGAAATCAAATTGTACTCCGTACCAAACCTCCGCAGAAAGGGGTACAGATCACAGTTTTGCAGGAGTTGGGCCAGCCGCTTGCTTATGCGACCATTGCTGTCAATGGAGTCTCGCTGGCACGGTCTGATCAACAGGGTTCGCTCCGTCATAAACTGTCCGTTGGCAAGCAACGGATTTCCGTCTCTTCGATGGGGTACCAAAAGCAAGTCAAAGAGATATACATCAAAGAAGGGAACAACCCGGAAGTGATTTTTTACATGGTTACCGATCAGAATAGTTTGCAGACGATAGAAGTAGTAGGCCGTAAGGAAAGCAGTTACCGTAACTCAAATACTTTCAGCGGCACTAAAACCGATATGTCCTGGAAGGAAGTACCCCAGGCGATTAGTTATGTAACTAAAGAAACGATAGAAGATCAATTGGTCTTTAAGGTCAACGAAGCGATAAGGAATGTAAGTGGTGTAAGCCAGTCTACTAGTAATAACCGAAATTATGTTATCCGCGGATTCCCCGCCACCAGTAAACTCATCAATGGCCAGCGGGTGGTTACGGAGATTCGTTCGCAAACAATGCTGACTAATATTGAGCGAATTGAAGTTTTGAAGGGACCGGCTTCGGCACTATATGCCAATTCTGATCCCGGAGGAACAATTAATCTAGTCACCAAAAAGCCTTTGGCAGAATCACGTAAATCTATACAATTCGCCACTGGAAGTTACAATACAAACCGACTATCTTCAGATTTTACTGGGCCGATGAACAGCGATAAAACTTTGTTGTACCGACTTAATCTGGCTTATCAGGATGGAGATTCTTTCCGTGCGTTGCAGGGAGGGAGGTATACTGTTATTGCACCGTCGTTCTCTTTTCTGCCAAGTGAAAAAACGCGTGTTAACGTAGAGTTTCTTTATCAGATGAATGATACTAAGTTTGACCGTGGCCAGCCTATATTCGGCGCCAGCACTCAGGAAGATTTGTATACCACACCAATCTCCTTTGCAATTGGTAAGAGAAACGACTTTGCCAAAGAGCTTTTTATGAACGCCAGTGTCTCTTTGCAGCATAAGTTTAGTGAGAAGGTTACTTTCAATACCGCATTTACCAGATCTATGTACGATGAGGATTTATTGGAACACCGTACTGCCAATGGATATGCAGTAGATGCAGACGGTAACGAAGTACCGGGACTGGTTGCCATGCAGGTGAACCGCAGCCAGGCCAAAAATAATATAGATAATTTAAGTTCGTACTTTAATATCAAGGCGGCAACGGGTGCATTGCAACACACCATCTTAGTGGGCTATGACTATATTCAGGAGGTTTTTCCCCTTTACAATTCTTCAGATAGGGCCAGGGGATATTTAAGTTCAGATAAGAGCCGTGTATACAATAGCTATGATCCGACCAAACGCGACAGGTATCTTATTGTAGACAATATGCCCGTACCCAATGTACCCCATTTTGATTTAAAAAACCCGGATTACGGTCTGGCTTATCTGGACAACTATATTATTGAAGCTGATGCACCGGATCCAAGAAAATATTACCTCAACGGTTTCTATGTTCAGGATCAAATTAAGCTGGGCAAGTTTCAGGCACTGCTGGGGATCAGAAAAGAATATTACACAGATATTTTAAACTATAGCCAGAATTCTCCGGAAAACGTTACGCAAAGTGCTTTTATTCCAAGATTAGGGATCACCTATACGCCAAATGAAATCGTTAGTTTCTATGGTAATTTTGCCGAAGGATATCAACCGCAAAGTGCAGGTACCATTGGTGATCAGGAATTGTATGGCGGTCCTTTTGATCCCTTGACCAGCAGGATTTATGAAATTGGGGCTAAGTTTGATCTTTTCTCTAAAAAGTTATCAATAGGTACTGCCCTATATGATATTACTCAAAACAATATCCTTGTGAGTGCCTTTGATCAGGTAAATCCTGATAGGCTGAGACAGGTAGGCAAGCAAAGGGCAAGGGGTTTTGAAATGGATGTGTACGGCAATATACTGCCCAATTTAACCCTTACTGCGGCATTCTCCTATAATATAGCGAAGATTATAGAAAGTGATATCGCAACAGAAATTGGTGCTTATATGCCTAATGCACCTAAAAGCCAAGGGAATCTATGGGCAAAATATGCTATTGACCGGGGTGATTTTAAAGGCTTAGGTCTGGGATTGGGAGCCAACTATGCAACCAAACGAAATATGACCAATATGAGTGCGATTAAATTGCCGTCTTATGTAGTGGTTAACGCCGCGGCCTATTATCAGGTAGATAAATTTAAACTCACCTGTACCTTTAACAATGTCTTAAATGAACAGTACTGGGTAGCAGGAGAGAATTTCACAAGATTGTTTCCTGGCACCCCACGTAATTACCTGGTTAGTTTAGGTTATTTATTTTAGTAGTGTATCCATGCAATTAAAATCAATCTGGATACAATTCCATCGCTGGGCGGGGATTATTGTAGGTGTGTTTTTTTTATTATCCTGCATCAGCGGTGCCGTACTGGTTTTTGAAAAAGAATTAAATCCGGTACTATATTCTGCTCATTTTCATCATCGGGCAAATCCAGGGGGAGAAGTACTTCCTCTGGATTCCCTCATTCATTTGGCAAAAGGCTTTGCCAAACCCTTAAAGTTGCAGGAAGTCAGCATTCCAACCGACTTTCCAAATACTAGTAATCTTTTATTTAAAACGGATGGAAGCCGAATGGAAAGAAATTATTTAGCACTTCATCCTTACACCGGCAAGCTAGCTTCAACCATTCCAGGTAACAGACATGTTTTTACGTTTGCTGAAGAATTTCATCGCCGCCTGTTATTGGATGACATCGGTAAAAAGATTACAGGTATATGCTGTTTAATCTATGTGTTGATTCTGATCAGTGGTTTGATCCTCTGGTGGCCAAAGAATAAAAAAGTAATGAAGCAACGTATGAAGGTAAAATGGGATGCTAGTCGTAAAAGACTCAATTGGGATATACATTCAGCAGGAGGTTTTTACACGCTGGCGCTGTTGTTCCTGATGTGTATGACAGGGCTGACCTGGAGTTTTAAATCATTCGAAAATGGTATATATTATATTTTTGATGGTAAAAGCAAACCCAAGGAGGAAAAGACTGCTTTCCCGAAAGCGCAAATAGCTGGCGACCGTTCCATCTATCAGGATACTTATCACAAGGCGGTTCAGCTATTTGGAAAAGAAAATACCATTTTGCTGGATATCACACAGGAAAAAACTGGTATGGTAAGAGTGCTGATTGATCAGGATGAGCATGTTTTTGGCGGTAAAAACATCGGTATTCTGCATCAAAAATTATATAAAGACCAGTCTAATGGAACCAAAGTGCGCGGGTTTATGGAACCTCTGCACACCGCAAGCCGCTTTGGCATTATTGGTAAATCGGTATATCTATTGGTTGTATTATTTGGGGCATCTCTGCCTGTCACAGGACTATACATCTGGTTAGGACGTAAGAAGAAAAAAAAGAAATGATCAGTATGCTAAATGCGCAGCGATTCTGTGTAGGGGCTGCAATGAAAGTGATTGGCGAACTGAGGCATACTGATAGTTATGTTACCAAGAGGAGGTATACCATCTTTTGAAAATTTAATTCTTAAGATATATTAAGCTTATTATTCTTTATGATGATTTCTAAATTTCAAGCGGTTGCGGATTAAATATGGTCTTTAAAACAAATTAAAATAGGCCTTTAAAACAAAATCTCCTTCTTATAGCACGCTTAACTTTGTTTTATTAAAATCATCAAATAATGAAACAGAATAATTTTCAAGGAGCGTTGCAACACCCGATAAACTCAGGCTTTAACGCAGCAACTACTGCTGCTGAAGCGATCAGTGGTATTGATCTAACAGGCAAAAATGCCATTGTAACTGGCGGCTACGCCGGTATTGGACTGGAAACAGTTAAGGCGTTAGCATCCGCAGGTGCAACAGTGATTATACCAGCAAGAGATCTGGCTAAGGCAAAAAAAAGCCTGGAGGGAATTCCCAATGTAGAATTGGAGACGATGGACTTAATGGATCCTGATTCCATTAAGGCATTTGCAGAAAAATTTGTGGCTTCGGGCAGGTCATTACATCTGCTGATCAATAATGCAGGCATTATGTGGGTACCACTACAACGTGATAGCCGTGGTTATGAGTCACAGCTCTCCACAAACCATTTAGGACATTTTCAATTAACTGCATTACTATGGCCATCTCTGGTTAAGGCTAAAGGGGCAAGAGTGGTAAATGTGTCTTCGTGGGGCCATCATTTTTCAGCGTTTAACTTTGAAGACCCCAATTTTCAAAATCGTGAATTTCAAAGTTTATTAGGTTACGGTCAGTCCAAAACTGCCAACATCCTGTTTTCTGTGGAGCTTGACAATCGCGGACAGGAGTTTGATGTCCGTTCTTTCTCTCTACATCCGGGGGCTATTGTAGATACAGATCTTAAAAGACATTTAACCAATGAGAAACTACAGAGTCTTGGTGTTTATGATGCAGATAATAATGCGATACACGATCCTTCTAAAGGCTTAAAAAACTTGGAACAGGGTGCGTCAACTACCGTGTGGTGTGCCGTAAGTCCGCAATTAAATGGCATTGGAGGGGTATATTGCGAAAATACTGAAATTGCATCGATCGATGCTATTGGCGATGAAAACAATGAGCAATTTTCAGAAAGAATGAACAATGTCGACAAGTTGACAGGTGTAACGTCCTACGCATTAGATGGTGTAACGGCAATACGCCTATGGTCGTTAAGTGAGGAGCTTACCGGAGTAACTTTCAAAATTTAATTAAATTCAGAATTTAATTAAAAATTCCAGGTAGTAAATTGAATCCGATTTAGCAGTACACTTTTAATCAACAACGGGAAGAACAAAAATATACTCATCTCCGGTGAGGATGTTGAATTCTGAATAATAAGTAATTTATCAGCTACAAAACAGTAATGTTAAATCAAATCATTTAGAGAGATATAAATCGGGTCTCCCTAAATGATTTTTGTAAATTTGACTAATGGCAGAAACACAACGAAATAAATTCGCAGAGATAGTGCTGGCTTGTTTTGAAGAGCAGTCGTTTAAGGGTGAAATTATTTTAGAGGACCATTCCCTGGTGCGCATTATCTCTGGGGAAATGAAAGTTGTGCAATCTGATAGTTCCTACATTTTTGGTGCAGGCGATACGCTTTTATTTCCAAGACATCAATTATCAACGCTGGTTAAATATCCTAAAGATGGGCGTCCTTATCAATCAATTGTAATGACGCTGACCATCTCCCGCCTTAAAGATTTTTATACCCGCAATCAAATGTCGGGGGTAAAGCCGCATAGTCATAAGATATTAACTTTAGAAAAGAATAGTTTGCTGGATAGCCTGTTTGCATCATTATCACCTTATCTTGAAATGAAGAGCGAATTGCCTGAAAAAATCATGACGATAAAAGTAGAGGAAGCCATCGCTATTCTGCACACCATAAACAAGGATATTGACAGCATCTTGTCAGACTTCTCTGAGCCTGGAAAGATCAACCTTGCAGAGTTCATGGAAAAGCATTACATGTTTAACATGAACATTGATAAATTTGGCTTTTTAACCGGACGTAGCCTTACCACGTTTAAGCGTGATTTTAAAAAAGCATTTAAAACTACTCCACAAAAATGGCTGACCAAAAAAAGGCTGGAACTGGCCCATTACCAGCTTGCAGAGAAAAACAGAAGACCTGTTGATATCTATTACGAAACCGGCTTTGAAAATTTATCCCATTTTACCTATGCTTTTAAAAAGCATTTTGGTTATACGCCCACCGAGATAAAATCTAATGGAGCCATTTACGTAAAATAAATATATCTTAACTGAAGTTTTACGGGTAAACAAGTAGATCATATGGAGGCTAGGTCACTTTTTGATTTATATAAACAATTCGGCCTGCCGGTTGATTTACTAAAGTCTGCAAAGGGCTTTACCATACATAATCTTAAAGATATTGACCTGCAGCTGCCTTACCAGTCGGTCTCGTTTCGCCCAGACTATTTCTCTTTTCCTGTTTGTGAAAGATGGGGCGGGTAATTATTCAATATATGACCATTCATTTCAAACCAATACGCACTCAGTCTACTTTACCAATCCCAGTAACTATAGGACCTTTGGGTGGAGTAAAATTGAGGAAGTTTACCTGATTACTTTTGATGAATTATTTCTGAAGTAATATGTTGGTAAAGAAGTATTTGACCATTTCCCTTTTTTGCTGACAGAAATAGTGAGTCCTAAGGTTAATTAATTCCAAGTCAAAAGAAGCTTGCACACCTTCAGCTATAAAATCTTTTACGAAGAACAAACCATCAAAATTCCGTGGGTAATCCAGTATTATTGAACTATTTTCATCAGTTAAATATCTTTGTTCATTTCTGCTAATATCAGTAGTTATTAAGTGCATGAGTATGCATGACTCGTTTAACTGGATATTAGAAATAATGATTTCTTTTACGCCAGTTAAAGATTTTGGACTACCATCTACTGGAGAATTAGGATTCAACGAATCTATTACTACATCGAATTTGCTCATCAAAAAGTATAAGCAAATTCCATGTAGTTTATAGCTTCAGGTTGTATAAATTAGTTTGGTACATTCAAATATATAAGTGCGTTTAAAAATTAAAACCTTCTCTGTTTCTTTTTTCAATAGCCTCTTCAGTTTTTGGAATAATGACATCCAGCGCAAAATCTACCACACCTGCCTGTAATTCTTCGATGAAGGGGCGGAAGCTGTCGTTATATTCTTGAAATGCAGATTCAAAAGCACCATCGCATTTTACAAAAGCATCTGCCAGGGCTGAAGCTCCGTCAATTGCCAGTGATCCACCTCTGCCTGCAGCCGGTGATGCGCAATAACCTGCGTCTCCCACCAATGCAATTCGACCTTTGGTCCAGGAGGGCATTTTCATTTGGCATAGTTTGTCAAAATAAAACGTGTTGGTCTCCTCCACTTCTTTTAGTAATTCTTGTGTACGCCAACCCATCCCCTTAAGCTGCTCAGCTATCATATCGCGCTGCTGTCTTTCATTTCGGTAGTCGTAAGGTACTTCCTGTTCTGAAAAATAGCTGAGACAGATATCAGTTTTACCGTTATAAGCGTGCAGCATAATCGTTTTTCCCGGCTCACTATACATCTGGGTAGCATTTTCCGGAATAAGCAATTTTTCCACTATGGTGATCGAGAAGTAGGCGTTCAGGAAATGGGAAAACTCCTTTTCTTCACCGAACCAAAGTTTTCTTACCACTGAATGTATACCGTCGCAGCCAAATACTAAATCAAAAGAGTCTGACGGTCTGTTCTTAAATCCTACTTCAATATGGTCTCCGCTTTCTGTTAAAGAGGTAATCGTATCACCAAAGGTGAATTCGACATCATTTTTTACTGCCTCATTCATGAGATCCAGTAATACATCCCGCTCAATCTCATATTCCTCTTCGCCACGGCTTTCCTGATTTTTCTGAATGAAATCCAGGCGCTGCGTTACATCGTCAGTATCTTTAAATTCGAGCGTTTCCATGGTGATTTTATTAGATACGATCTGATCAAATAAACCCATCCTTTTCACAATATCAATAGTGTTTTGCAGGATATTCACTGGCGTACCACCTTTTTTTAGACTTTTGGAAATCTCTACAATGGTTACTTTGTAGCCGAATTTATTCATCCAGTATGCAGTGGAGAGACCCGCAAAGCTCGCTCCCGAAATAAGTACTTTTTTATGTTGTGCTGTTTCCATTTTGTTTAATCACTTGTAAAGGCAAAGGAACAGCGGATTTATTTTCCATAATAGACCAAAACAGTGAAAGAATTGGACTAATCGAGGTTTTTGTAACGGAAAGCTAAGGGAGACTTGCCCGCAACTTTAGAAAATAACCGCGAAAAATACGGATAATCATCATAGCCTAATTTGCTAGCTATCTCTTTTAAAGACAGGTCAGAATGATAAAGCAATCGTTTCGCCTCCAGGATCACGCGCTGCTGGATATGATAAGAAACTGGCTTTCCTGTTGTATTTTTAACGCATTCGTTCAGGTAGGGGATAGACAAATTTAGTTTTTCAGCGTATGCTGCGGGACGTTTGAGTAGTGCAAAATGGTTTGCTAATACTTCCCTAAAACTTTTAGTTACGAATTCTGACCGTGACATTTTATCGGCTGGTTTGACGCTATCCAAATAAATTGAGATAACCAAACCGACGAGTAAATTTATATTATCTTTTAATAATGATGAATAAAGCTGGTCTTCATTGCGACTCGCGAATTTCAAACAGAGTTTAGTGGTATCGGATAGTAGTGCACGCTGGTCCTCGTCCAAAAGTATGGGGGCGGCTGGCGTAATATAATCCAATAGTTTCAGGTAATTCGGGTTCAGATTATCGTTGTCTGCTGCCCAGGCACAAGTATACAATTTTTCTACGCTGATGATCCGGTGCACCTGATCCGGGTGCATATGTATGATCGATGGTGCTTGAATTTCAAATATTTGAAAGTCGATCTCTATCGTTACCTTACCCTTTTCCAGCAGGAAAAAGGAGTTCCTGTCGTGCCGCTCCGGTTGGCGCCATTCACCATGATCAGGCAGATGATCAAGCGAAAAGGCTTCGATGCTGATGCCCTTGTCTAAGTCGTCACCGAATTTATTTACAGGAATTGAACCACCGTTTTTGCGCATCTTGCTATCATTGTACAGGCAAAGATATACTTTCAGCATCGTAGTTTTACACAGCCATTAGCTACAACAGATAAAGCTAAATTAGTAGCCAAACTGCATATAGAAATAACCGAAATACCGCCAATCGACCAGCTACATAACTTCAAGGTAGATCATTATTACTAACCCGTGACCTGCGCACACAACGGGGATGCTTACATTTACAACTATATAATTGAGCTATTAAATGAAGAAAATAGGATTTTTATCATTCGGGCATTGGTCTGATCACCCCGCGTACGATACCCGTACCGCGGGAGATACCTTGCTGCAGTCCATTGATCTGGCTGTTGCTGCGGAAGAAATAGGAGTGGACGGCGCCTATTTCAGGGTGCATCACTTTGCAAGGCAGTTGGCTTCGCCCTTTCCTTTGCTTTCTGCGATAGGTGCCAAGACTAGTAAAATAGAGATTGGTACCGGTGTTATTGATATGCGTTATGAGAACCCGATGTATATGGTGGAAGATGCCGGGGCTGCCGATCTGATTTCTGGCGGGCGTTTACAATTAGGCCTCAGCCGTGGTTCGCCCGAGCAGGTGATAGAAGGGTGGCGCCATTTCGGTTATACACCTGCCGAAGGTGAAACCGATGCAGATATGGGACGACAAAAAGCCTTACAGTTCTTAGATAAATTAAAAGGTGCAGGATTTGCCGAGCCTAACCCTCATCCAATGTTTCCAAACCCGCCGGGCTTGTTACGCCTTGAACCACATTCCGATGGATTGAGGGAGCGCATCTGGTGGGGAGCTGCCTCTAATGCAACTGCAGTTTGGGCTGCCGAGAACGGAATGAACCTGCAAAGTTCTACGTTAAAAATGGATGAAAGCGGCAAGCCTTTCCATATTCAGCAGGCAGAACAAATCAGGTTGTATAGAGAAGCATGGAATAAAGCTGGTCACAAACGTGAACCAAGGGTTTCGATAAGCCGGTCCATTTTCGCGCTGATGAATGATCAGGATAGAATGTATTTTGGACAGCAGGCAAAAGGGAGTGATAGCTTTGGTTACATTGAGGCTGATCAAAGGGCGGTGTTCGGAAAGAGCTATGCTGCCGAGCCGGAGCAGCTAATCAAAGATTTGGCCCAGGACGAAGCGATACAAGAAGCGGATACTGTACTATTAACCATACCGAACACTTTGGGAGTTGATTACAATATTCATGTGCTGTCATCTATTCTGGATCATATTGCTCCTGCGTTGGGCTGGCGATAATTTATCGGTTCCAAAATCTAAAGAATCCAGTTGAGCACATTTGGCTCTCCAGGTAAAATGATAAGTTTTTGGCTTCAATTTTTTTTGCAGTAGGGTACAGGCATTTTTACACATCATTTTACCTTACCAACTCAAGATATTCCGGAGGCACATTGTGCCAATGGATTCTCTTAATAACAAATTGATATATTTATTAACCCACTACCTGTATCTTAACTGCTGACTGAACTGAAAATCTGACATTTTATGGACTGAAAAATTTTCATCTTTTCTGATTTTTTTTCAGTTGCAGTCTCTCATTTGATGTTAAAAATGGCTCAGCATGGGCTATTTTAGAATTGGCATATCAGTTGTAAATAGCTTTACAGCACACCCGGGTGCTGAAGTTTAATTAATTATAGTTTTTAATCATTAAATCAAATTAAGGAGGAAAAACCCATGACGTTGGTTAAATTTAATCCAGAAAAAAAGAATAACGTATTGATGCCAGGCTTCAATGATGTTTTCGATTCCATTTTCAATGATACCTTTTTCTTAGACCGAAAGGTCAGCCATGTTCCGGCAGTAAATATCAGCGAAACTCAGGATCACTTCCATATCGAACTGGCCGCCCCAGGTCTTACAAAAGAAGATTTTAAGCTGAACCTGGAAAAAAATTCCCTCACTGTTTCTGTAGAACAAAGTTCTTACAATACTAGCCAGAATAAGAAATACAACAAACGTGAATTCTGTTATACTTCTTTTGTAAGGTCATTTATGATCCCTGAAAGCGCTGATGAAAATCAAATCCAGGCCACTTATACCGATGGTATATTGAAAGTAGATATCGCTAAAAAAGAAGAATCGAAATCGGTAGTCAGGCAAATCGAAATCAAATAAACTGATAATGTTTTGTAAGAAGTTTATGGCCCTTTTACGAAAGGGCCATAATTTAAAATTAAGGGACTATGAGAAGGCAGTTTTACATTTTACTCAGTCAGAAAAATTTATCCGGCTATACCACTTATGGACAATTCTGGTTAGGATATGACAGAACAGTAGCTACAGAGATTTTTAGTCAGCTCAAAGAAAGTAAAAAAGATCCTGATCAGCTGATGCTGCACCTTGACTTTATGGAATGTGTAGATGAGATTCCAGTCAAAATTAAAACGATCTGCTGCACACTGGAAGACCATGCATTTAATTGCAATATGATTGCTAAAGAACTTTTCCGCACCCTCACTCTGGAGGGTAATCAAACCCACTTATATAAGATGAGATGATTTTTTCGGAATTGGGATAATGAAAATTATTTAGATTCTACTTCTTTTGCTTATCCTGAACAGCTCGTTCATATTGATCTAAACTTTTATCCAGATCTTGCCCTTTATTGTGTATGCTTTCGCAAAATATCTTACAGGCTTCAGGGTTTTTGCTGTCATCGCATTGGCTTTCGCAGCTGGTTAAGGTGTTGCGGGGCATTAGGTTATAGATATGGGTAACGGTAAAACCTACAGCCACAAAAGTTAGTACCACAACAGCAAAGAACCATTTAGGGAACTTTTTATCCTGTACTAAAGTCAATGCAGGTGGACTGTTGAACGGGAGTATATATTTAATCCGGTCATAATTCCAGCATAAAAGGTATAAACAGGCAATTACCATCAGCGGTGCTGTAAGCAGTGATCCTTCAAACCTTACAGCAAGCGATAAGATGCAAATGTTTAATATGATAGGTAAATAGAGTAATGTACCTAAAACCACCGTGCGTGGTATAAGCAGCAAAAGTGCGGCAAGGATTTGGACATAACCAATAAAGGTATAATAGTAACCGGTATGGTGTAACGCTTCCAGATAATGGCCCATCGGTTGGTTATTATGCAGATCGGTAAAACGTTCGCCGATTATTTTTACATATCCGGCAGGTAGAAATCCGGCGGCGAGCGCAAGGCGGGTAAAGATGGTGAAATAACGCATCCATCTGTTACTTCTTACTTGCAGATGCCATACATCTAATCTGTCTGATAACTTCATATGAATAAAAATACTATGATATACGAGCTAAAATAGAGTAAAGTTCATCAAAAGTGTATAAGAAAGCCGTACTAACGTTCCTTAACTTTTAATATATATCCTAATCCGTATACATTCTCTATACTTACCTGGTCGGAAGCCTTAAAAAGTCGCCTTATCCTGGAAATAAATACTTCCAGGCTTTTCCCGTTAAAGTAATCATCATTTCCCCATAATGCTGTAAGCAGATCTTTTTTCCTGACTACCTGGTTTACATTACTGACCAGATGGTTCAATACCTCTGCTTCCCTCACAGTAAGTGAAATCTCCTTATCATCGGGCAGCAGTACATACAATTGTTCCTTCTGGTACCTGATATCGCCTATGCTGATAAATTTCAGCGCTGCATCACTAATTGTTGCCGGGTTATTCGAAAACTTATTGATAATATTTCTTATCCTCAGCACCAGTTCCTCAATTTCAAAGGGTTTTGAGATGTAATCTATCGCACCAATTTTTAATCCTCTCAGCCGGTCCTGTTTTTCATTATGCGCGGTAAGAAAAAAAAAGGGCTGGTTAGGGTTTATTTTTACAATTTCTGCGGCCAGGTCAAACCCATTCATGTCGGGCAGCTGCACATCAACAATCACCAGTTTATTAGCCAGTTCGTTCGCCGAATAATATTCCAGCGCCTCGCTTGCGGTCTGATACCAGATTACGGTAAAACCCCGCAATTTCAGGTATTCCGAAATTACATTGCCGAGGTCGGTTTCATCTTCTATAATGACTATATCATAACTCATATTAAAGGCTTAGCTGTATCAATTACTGGTGTTTTAAATGGTGAGTTTTGGGAATGTATATCATGAATTCTGTGCCTTTTCCTAATTCGGTTTTCAGCCTGATATCCCATCCATGAATTTCCAGGCATTGCTTTACGTAATATAAACCCAGGCCGAGACCGGGTACGGCTGTCTCTCTGTCGGCGCGAAAGAATTTATCAAATATCTTATCCTTAGCCACTTCATTAATCCCTTTGCCATTGTCTTTGATATGAAGAATGTAATCCCCGTTATGCTCCGTGATAAATAGTTCAGTTAACTTTACCTTGCTATGATTATGCTTAAAGGAATTCTCCAGAATGTTCTGCAGCATCGTCGTAAAGACAAAAAGGTCAACCATCAGCATGATCTCATAACCTGGCGGATCAAATATAATACTATCCGGTGAACGAACCTTGATGTTATAATCGTTTACGATCATCAATACGGCAAAGTTCAGGTCGATCTCTTCGAGGTTCAGGTTTTTATCAATTTCTGTGACCACCAGCATCTGATTAACGTGCGACTGTAACCTGCGGGCCTGCCTTTCAATAATGTGCACAAGGGCTTTTACACGGGAACGGTCATTTATAACTTCGTCTTCATCCAGGCTTTTGCTGGCTACCAGAATAGTGGTAATAGGGGTGTTGAATTCATGCTTAATGCTGTTCAGGAAATCCGACTTCAGGTCTGTTTCTTTTTTCTGCCGCATCCAGTTGATATAGGTATAATAATTAATGCCCATAATGATGATAATGCACAGTGCAACCAGTAAAAACGTGGGAAGCATTTGATAAGCAACTTTTAAGGGGCGGGCAGGCGAATCAACAAAAAGATTAAAGGTAACTCTGCAATCGTAAATCAACTTTCCGCTAACAGATAAGTTTGTAACCCTGTTTCGCGTATTCGGATTGACGAGTGTTCCATCTATTACATATCCGAAAGGACTCAGTTCCTGATCAGCTGATTCCTTTTCCTTCCGGCTGTCAAAAATATAGATATCGCCAATACGTTTATCAAAGTTGATTTCAATGGATTCAAAAGTCAGCAGGTATTTAAGATTGCTGTCGAGCGCATTTCTTTTTACGATCGATCGGAAAACACTGTCCATCGTACTGCCTGAGCGCAGCTTGTTGAGCAACGTTGCAGTCATATTGTGGCTTAAGGTGGCAAATTTTTTTTTGTCGGTAAGATAGGTTTGTTTCAAGGCCGGCATATTTGCCGAAAGCACGGAGTCAATGATTTTTGCACCCCCTTTATATAACTTATCATCCGAAATACTACGGCCATACTCATCATTAATCAGCTTTTTTTCTGTTAAGCTATAATCTCTGTCCCTCAGCACATAGGTGTTATAAGTGAGGCTGAGCTGCACGAAAAGAAGGATCAGAAAACTGATCAATACAACGGATTTATAGATGCGATCTTTCATTTAACAGCTTAAAAATAGACCTATTATTTTAGAAACACCATGCTGTTAAGGTTTTATTAAGCTTTCATTACGCTTCTGTTCGATAAATTCAGGGTCTGCCGGCTGTAGCTTTGAGTTATTGAAATCAAATTAAACTTGAACCTTTAACCAACACTCAATGACTTTCAGAAGGATTTTATCCATGCTGCTTTTTACTGCAGCATCTTTGTCTCTTAACTTTGCCACTGCCCAGCAACAAGCTGCCAGCGGTTCCCTGCCAAAACTACAACAGGATTTTGTTGATTTAGGCCTGGGCATGTTTATTCATTATGGAATGCCCACTTTCATGGATCAGGATTGGTCGGATCCGGATGCCGCACTGTCATTGTTCCAGTCGCCAAAGCTTAATGCCGACCAGTGGGCAAAAGCGGCAAAGTCAGCAAACATGACCTACGGTTGCCTCACCACCAAGCACCATAGCGGTTTTCCGATCTGGAATACCAAAACTACATCTTATAACGTAATGAACACGCCGCTGAAAAGGGATGTAGTTAAGGAATACGCAGATGCATTCCGTAAAAATGGATTGAAAGTGATGTTATACTACTCAATATTGGATACCCACCATGGCATACGTCCTAACCAGATTACCCCGGATAAGATCAAAATGATCAAAGACCAGATTACGGAACTGCTTACTAACTATGGGGAGATTACCGCTCTTGTTATTGATGGATGGGACGCACCATGGTCCAGGATCTCTTATGATGATGTACCCTTCGAAGATATCTATTATCTGATCAAATCGTTACAGCCAAATTGCCTGGTAATGGATCTTAATGCTGCTAAATATCCTACTGAGGCACTTTTCTATACGGATATTAAGTCTTATGAGCAGGGTGCCGGTCAGTTTATTTCCAAAGAAAACAACAAACTTCCCGCACTGGCCTGCCTGCCATTGCAGGAAAACTGGTTTTGGAAAACTTCATTCCCTACAACTCCTGTAAAGAATGTAACCGAATTGGTGAACAAGTTTATCGTACCCTATAACGGTGCATATTGTAATTTCATCCTTAATGTTGCCCCTAATAAAAATGGTCTGATAGATGATAATGCGGTAAAAGCGCTTCAGGAAATCGGTAAAATTTACAAAAGAGCTGATAACCCTGCCAAAATACCTCAGTATGCTGCACCGATTATCTCGAGTAATATTGCCAAGCATATTCGAAGTAACAGCAGCTGGAGTGATGATATGAATATTATGGATTTTGCTAACGACGATAATTTCAGGTCTAGCTGGTCATCTAATCCTACTGTAAAAAATCCGTGGTACGAACTTACATTTGATAAAGCTTCTGCCTGCAATATGATTGTTTTAACCGCAGGTAATTCCACTGCAGCAACCTATAGCCTGCAATACTTTGCAAACGGTAAATGGAGCGATATCAAAGCAGATAATGAAGGAGAAAAAAAGGTAAATATTTTCAGGTTTCCAAGGATCTGGTGTGAGAAGATAAGGGTAAATATCACTGCATCAGACCCGTCGGTTGCTATAGCGGAGCTGGGTGTATTTAACGAGAGGGGATAATCTGAAATCACTTTGATAAATATCAGGGGTATGCCAGTAGGGGTACTCCTGATATTTTCTTGCCAGTAAGGATCACAATTCGGTTGTATAGGGGCAGATAGTCAGCGGACCTTCCAGACAGCTGGTTTATATTTCGCCGCAACACGTATCCTGGCAAAATAATATTATTCTTCAAGCCAATTTACCGTTTGTGATAACTAACTGGTGGAAAATATCTGAGGTATCACAGTGAAACAAGCAGGTTTCCCGTTTTCAGGCTCGTCTATTCCAGATCATTTGGTTCTAATCGTGTACAAAACGTCATACGACCGGAAAGCGGTGCAAAAGATGAGCGTCAGCGCATAAGAAATTAGTTTCCAGAGCTGAAGGTTTTCTAGTTGCCATTGGTTACCAGTTATATTGTCCAAGATAAACACTGTTGGATATACTGCTATGATCATTTGTGATAAATGAAATATAGACTTCTGCCCTAAGCCCCCTTTTTACACCTGTCAGGTAAAGGGAATCTGTTCCTACGTACCGATGTGCACCTGCAAGAACATAAGTCGTCTCCCGGATTTCCGGGAAGTAAGCCAGCATCATCACCTGATCACTATAGTCGCTCAGCCTGGGCACGAGTTCCGTACTCCAGTTGAAAGTCAACCCTTTTTCAGTCACCATAACCGACGTTTCTGCAGCTCCAGGTAAGGTTCCATTAGCCACCAGAACTTTAGCCACATTAATCTTGCGGTTAGGATAAACCCCTTCAATCGCATTTTTCCTGATATATTTCACCATCATATTGTGGGGATTCTGGTGATTCTTTTTTGCTTCCAGCTGGTATCCGACAGAGATAAATTCCTTAAAAGACTTCATAAATGTAGCTACCAGTGTGGTATCAGCCCTGTTCACTAACTGAAGATGTGTTGGAGGGACTGAACTGGGTCTGTTTTTCCTCTTTGCGCAGGTTCTGCCATCTGGAAGGGGATAGTATGTAATACCATCTACAGTTCCTGAAAACCCTAGAAAGGGACCGCTTGTAACGATTGCCATAATAAATGAATTAAGTAAATAAAGTAGTTCATTAAAGTCCTAAAGGTAATTATCAGGGCTAAAATCGAAATCTGACTGCGGCTAATAATGACGGGTCTGATACAATAGATTCCAATCTAATATAATTATTACCTTTTAGTAAATATAAGAATAAAAATAATTCTATAATAGAAAATATTAATGTTTTCTATTTCACTCTTTAGAAATAACATTGAATTTACTGTGAGATGACAGAAGGAGTGTAGAGAAGCTTATGTTCCTGGACTGGTTTGGAAGAAGCGGTACTGTAGCTATGTACTAGCTGTATTGAAACAATAGCATCTATACCCCAAACATACTTCAAGCATACAGTAATGTTACTACTTTTTTACCCTACAAGTATATTAGAGGTATGTTTGAACTGAAGTTGTGGTGAAGATAGGGTAAACATGGTATAGCTTTGATACAGCTAATCTACGCCCTACATACAGGTTCATCTGCACGCAGGGCAGGACACAACAATGAGACAGGTCATCATTGATTAAAGACCTGGTTTGGTGTTTACGATAAAAACTTAGCTTCAGCTAAAGGAAACGGAAAAAGAAAGGATGGTGGCAGCATAATGATTGATTAGATTGACTAAAGCATTATAACTGCCGTAACAGGTTATTTTTTAACCAGTTCAACCCGCCTGTTTTTAGCCATATTGATTTCGCTGTCATTGGGAACTAGTGGTCGCTCTGCTCCAAAACCTGCGGCAGTTAGTCTGTTTGCATTAATTCCTCTAGAAGTTAATGATTTAAGAATCGTATTTGCGCGCGCTGCGGAAAGTTGCTTATTTCGGATGGCCGAACCTGCATTATCCGTATGGCCTTCGATAGCGATTTTAAGTGTGGCATCGTTTTTCATTAGCGTGAGGATCTCATCAACTACTTTCTGTCCATCGGGTAACAGGTTTGATTTGTCTGTATCAAAATTGATATTTAGGATCGCTTTGCCATTTGCATCAATATCTTTTTTCATCTGCACTGCAGTAGGTGCTTTGATCGTTTGCTCGAACCCGGCTAGTTCTACTACAGCAGCTTCGCCGCTGGCGGTATTAGAAAACACCTGGAACATCATTTTTCCTTTAGCATGGTTTAAGGCATAAAATCTAACCGGTTCATTATATGGATCACCTATCATATGTTGGTAGATGTTCATTTCATCATCTTTATTTAAAAACTCTGTTTGCGCATTCGTGAGTTTTAGTTTGCCTATTAATTTAGCGCCGATGCTGATCAGGTATTTATCAACGCTGCTGTCAAACTTATACTGGTTCCATTCAGCATTTTCCTCTTTCATACGGAATTTCATTTTAGCGATCTTTCCCTCTGCGTTATAGAAATGCTGACCATTAAATATAATTAGCTTGTTAAAATCGAAAAAGTAAGAATACCCTGTTTTCGATTCGTCATATCCGTCTTTCAACTGTATGTAAAAACCTGCAGGAGCAGACAGGTAAGGGAAAGCACCAATTTCGGCGGTTGATTGGGCAACTGTATTCCAGTCGAAATCTTTGAATGTTTCTGTACTGCCCGCTGGCTGGCTGGCAGTCGAAGGATCTGTTGTAGTGGTGACAGGCGGCGTTGTCGCTACAGAATCTCCTATCTGCTCATTTTTGTGATCCCCAGCACCACAACCTGTTATGGCAGCTGCCAGTGTTAAGGCAAAAAATATTTTTCCAAAGGTAAAGTTTGTTTTCATATAAGTTTTTATCCTGTCGTAGCATAAATTGTTCCATAAATTCAGGCTATGTCTGATTAAAGGTGCTAGAGATCAGAAGCCTATATATTCGTTATCGTAAAACCTGCAGCTTAAATTGACCAATGAGCAGATAGCTAGTTAGCCCCTGATCAGCTGTTTCAAAGCGATTACGGAATGCTCCATTATTGACTTTTGAAGCCGGTAAATCCGATCATAAAAGCTGTGGGATATTTGATTGAAACATAACAATGCTGACCTGAATACAATCATATATTAGTTTAACTATATTTACTTCAAACAACATCCCAATGCATATCGATATAAAAAAAGTAACCATCAACGATATTGCTGCCCTGCAGAAAATCAGCAAAGAAACCTTTGCTGAATCATTCTCAGAAAGTACCAGTGAAGAAAATATGAGGAATTATCTGGATAATGGTTTTGCTGCAGATCAGCTTAGTAAGGAACTGAGCAATACAGGATCGGAGTTTTATTTTTCCTTGTACGCCGGAAAGGTTATTGGTTACCTGAAAGTAAATACCGGAGGGGCTCAAACCGAATTACAGGAGGAAAGGGCCCTTGAGATTGAAAGGATATACGTACTTGGTGAATATCAGGGTAAAAAAGTAGGTCAGTTGTTATATGATAAAGCTATACAGATTGCCCAACAACTTGGCTCCGATTACATTTGGCTTGGTGTATGGGAGGAAAATGAAAGAGCCATCCGCTTTTACCAGAGGAACGGTTTTGTTGAGTTTAATAAACATCTCTTTAAGCTGGGAGAAGATGAGCAGACCGATCTGATGATGAAAAAGTTTTTAAAGCTGGTAAATCTGCAGCCTGTATTAGAAAGTGAAAGTATCCAGCTTATTCCGTTAGCGGAACGTGATTTCCCTGATTTATATGCTGCAGCGTCCGATCCTGCAATATGGGCACAACACCCTAATAAAGACCGTTGGCAAAATGAAGTATTCCGAACCTTTTTCGATGGGGCTATGCAAAGTGGTGGTGCATTCCGGATAGTGGATAAGGTTACCGGACGGACTATTGGCAGCACGCGTTTTTATGATTACATCGAGAAGAATAAAAGCATTTTTATAGGCTATACCTTTTATTCACGGGAGTGCTGGGGCAAGGGCATAAATCCAATGGTCAAAGCGATGATGCTCGGCTATATCTTCCAGTTTGTAGACCATGTTTACTTTCATGTCGGCGCACTGAATACGCGCTCGCAGATTGCTATCAGTCGTTTGGGTGCGGTAAAAGTGGACGAACAAAAGGTCGCGTACTACGGCGAAGCGCCGCAGATCAACTTTGTATATGAGATTACGAAAACATCATGGTAACAGCAATAGATCTATTATCTCTACAAAGTTTTAGTTCAATTCCCTACTTCTTGCTGCAACCCGCTTAAGTACCTGTACAATCCATGCTCTGTGTTCATCAGTTCCTGGTGAGTGCCGGATTCAATAATCTGGCCTTTCTCCAGTACGAGAATCACGTCAGCCTCACGAATGGTAGATAACCGGTGTGCGATAATAATAGAAGTACGTCCCTTCATCAATTCTTCGAGGGCTTCCTGTACTAAACGTTCCGATTCAGAATCGAGCGAGGAAGTAGCCTCATCTAAAATCAGTATCGAGGGGTTTTTGAGCAATGCACGGGCAATAGCAATACGCTGCCGCTGTCCGCCTGAAAGTTTTACACCACGTTCGCCAACTACAGTTTCATAAGCTTCCGGGAATGAACTGATAAATTGATGAGCATTAGCCCGTTTGGCTGCTTGTATAATTTCCTCCTTTGTAGCACTTAATTTGCCATAAGCGATGTTTTCCAATATCGTACCTCCAAATAAGAGCACGTCCTGAGGAACAATGGCTACCTGGTTCCTGATATCTGTCAGCGAAAACTCAGCAGCTGGTTTGCCATCGAATAATATTTCACCGCTTTGCGGATGATAAAACTGTAAGATCAATCCGGCAGTGGTAGATTTTCCTGAGCCGCTGGGGCCAACGATGGCCACTTTCTGACCGGCTTTGGCTCCAAAAGACACATTGGTCAGGACTTCAATTTCGGGTCTCGACGGATAGGCAAAATTGACGTTTTGAAATGAGAGGTTTCCTTTTATTTTTTGTTTAACAAGATTGTCTGCTGCATTTATGGATACATCTTCGCCTTGTTCGGCCAATATTTCGAGTACTCTTTCGCTAGCACCTACCGTTTTTTGCAGGTTTGCAAACAGCTCGGGGAAACTGCCGAGAGAGCTGCCTAAAAACATCGCATAAAGAGAGAATTTTAGCAATTCACCAAAGGTGATTTCGTGCTGACTAACCAATACACAGCCATAACCTACCACGCCGAGGACACCGCCAAAAACACAAAGAACAATAAAGGAGACAAACATACCTCTGAATTTTGCGCCTTTGATGGCAATATTAGCCACATCCCGGATGGTATTACTGTAACGTGTGGCCTCGAACGATTCGTTTACAAAAGCTTTTACATTGGCTATGCCTAACAAAGTTTCCTCCACAATCGTATTGGATTCTGCCATTTTATCCTGCGCCTGGCGTGAGATCTTTTTGATAAACCGCCCAAAGAAAACAGCAAACACAACCATCACGGGTAAAACTAGGAGCAGTGCAAATACCAGTTTTTTAGAAATGATAGCCATAAAAATAATACCGCCCACCAGTAAAACTGCCTGCCTTAACATTTCGGCAATAGTGGTAGTGAGCGTATCCTGTACTTGCGATAAATCGGCAGATATCCTACTGTTGAGTTCGCCGACCCGGCGGTTGGAGAAGAAGTCCATCGGCAGTGTGATCAATTTAAAGTAAGTATCACGCCTGATGTCGGCTAATGAACGTTCTGCCACATTAACAAACCATAATATCCGGAAAAAGGAGATCACTGCCTGCAGGGCCAATATAATAAATGCCAATATCAGGATGCCCTGTATAGTGCCTGGTAAATAACTATTGGACTGCTTTCCCTGGGCGGTGTCGATCAGCGCTCCTATAAATGATGGAAAGGCAAGCCCTACCAAACTTGATAAGAACAGAAAAAATAATGCCGCTATGAATTGGCTCCGATAGGGTTTTAAATAGGTGAGCAAACGTGCAACATGGGATAAGGTTTCCCTGTTTAACTTTGCTTTTGATAGTTCGATGCCCGATGCATTCCCGCTGTTTAATTGTTGACGTGCCATGATTTAAATTAACTTAAAGCAATTTAAACTATAAGCTTGCTTGCAAATAAACAATTTATTGTTACACCCGGAAGGGCTAATTTGTGCGCCAACTTCAATGTCAGCTTTACATGTATGTGTGGGGCGCAAGTGTATGGATTCTTTGTTCGTCATTTCAATTAAGACGAATCAGAATGAAAAAAACCTTAAATTTTCTAAAAAAATTAAGGTGTGGATGTAACGTGCTTTCAGCTATTGTTTTTACCAATAGTTTAAATCCTGAAGTTATTATGGTATTAGTTCTGATTCGTAGGGATCTCAAAAAAGAAAGTAGTGCCTTTATTTGGTTCACTCTCTGCCCAGATATTACCCTGATGCCGTTTAATGATTTCTGAGCTCAGGTACAGCCCAATTCCAAATCCAGAAATTTGCTGGGTTTGCTGATCCTCGACCCTGTAAAAACGATTAAAAAGTTTATCCATATCCGCCTTTTTAATTCCAGTGCCCGCGTCGCTAACGCTTACGATGGCTATGTCGTTATTGGTACTGCAATTGATGATAATGGGTTTATCTTTTGCACCATATTTAACGGCATTACTTAGTAAATTGGTGATCACCGTACCAATTTTGTCGTAATCTGCTTTAACGGTAATTGCACAAGTGTTGAGCTGAAACTCTTGCACCCCCGATGTAATTTTGATGTCTGCGGCCATTTCCATGATCAATTCGTCCAGTTGGAAGGTACTGTTATTTAAATTGATCTTCCCGGATTCCAATTGAGATACATTGAGGAACCCATTGATCATACTACTCATCTTCCGTAGCTGGGAAGAAGATTTTTCGTAGATAGAAGCATTTAGCTGATCTTCATGTTTCAATGCATTGCGCTGTCCCAATTGTGTATAGCCAATTAATGAGGTAAGCGGGGTTTTAAGTTCGTGACTTACCATACTTATAAAATCATTCTTTCTCAGTTCATCGGCCTTGCTTTCGCTAATATCAAGGATGGTTCCGATTACAGAACTGACTTCTCCGTACACGTCCAGTTCTACCATACCGGTTGTGTTAATCCATTTACGGGGAGACTTGTCAAAGGGCTGAATTTGAAAATCTTCGTTAAAACGTCCTTTTGTTCTAATGGCTGTTTCAATTGCAGCAGTGATCCGTGCTCTGTACTCAGGAACAACCATTTGCGTGATCGCCTCCGTGTAAGACATGTTATGGTCAAGTGGCAAACCGTGGATCTGTCTTGCAATATCTGATATATGTAGTTGACCAGTTTTGACATCTGATTGCCAGATGCCCATATTTGCTGCTTCTATTGCGAGGCCAAAGGTATTATTTACCTTCTCAAGACTCTTACGTGCACTAATTTGTTCGGTGACTTCTGCAGCTACTGCAATCAGCCCGGTAATGTGGTTATCCACATCACGCAGCGCTTCGATAGTCACATGAATATAGATCGTTTCTTCTTTACCGAAACGCTGAAGCAATATTGGTACCTCACCAGAAATAAAACGTTCTCCGGTTTGGTAAACGCTATCCATAATGGTTTTGTAACCTTGCGACTCTAATTCGGGTATCGTAGATAAAAGTGGTTTGCCTAAAACTTGCGCTTCGGTACGGCCCCAGTATTGCAGCATCAGTTCATTAGCCACGGCAACAACATAGTTAGACCCCCGGTACAGCGCCATGGCTACCGGCGCATGCATCAGCAGATTACGCAGCTGCTTTTCTGCATGGCCCCTGGTTTTGCTGATATTGATTTGAGCACGAATCTTTGTGAGCAGCTCTATAGAGGAAAAAGGTTTTACCAGGTAATCATCGGCACCCGCCTTAATCCCATCAATGCGAGCTTCTTCGCCAGCCCTGGCAGATAAAAAGATGACTGGTAATCCAGATGTTTTTTCATTGGCGCGGAGCTGCTGTAACATTGCTTTTCCATCCATGACAGGCATCATTATATCACTCAGTACCAGGTCTGGCCTGCGCATAGCAATCTTATCAATTGCATCTTGTCCATTTACAGCAGTATGTATAGTAAAATAGGGGTCCAGTAATCTCTTCAGATAGTTGCGCATATCCTGGTTGTCGTCCGTAATCAAGATATTTGTCTCTTTATCAGCAGACAGGTCGTGGTGATTGCTGATAGTGCTAACTAAAGAATTATGTTGCGGCATTAGCTCTAAATCTTCTTGCAAAAGATCATAAGCTTCTTTAATAAAGGCCACTTTGGTGTTACTGATTTCTGCCTCCCGTCTGTGTTCAATTATGTGTTCAGCAGGAAGATGTAATTTGCCTGCAGGAATGCGAACGGTGAATACAGTTCCTTCGCCCAATGTACTTTGTACATCAATACTTCCCCCGTGTAATTGAATTAATTCATAAACCAGGGAGAGTCCGATACCTGTACCTTCGTGAGAGCGACCTGCAGAATTCTCTACGCGGTGGAAACGCTCAAACATATGTGGGAGTTCTTTTTCCGGAATTCCCACACCGGTATCGGCAATTTCCAGTACTGCTTCTTTTCCCTGCTGCTGCAGTGTAATGGCAATTGTTCCTTGAAGAGTATATTTAAAAGCATTGGATATCAGGTTAAGTACAATTTTTTCCCAAAGCTGTCGGTCTACATAAAAGATGTCTTTAGGGATGTGACATTGTACCTTAAGTTCCATGCCTGCTTTTTCTATTATAGAACGGAAACTGCTTGCCAGGTCCGTTGTCATTTCACAGAGATCTGTTGGCTGATATATTGCCTGTATCCGTCCCGCTTCAACCCGACTATAATCTAACAGATTATTTACCAGTTTTAATAAACGCAAGGCATTGCGGTGAGTAGCATCAATATGTTCCTTACTTACCTTGTCAAGGTTGGTTTGCTGCATCAGCTCTTCTAATGGGCCCAGCATCAGCGTTAGAGGAGTGCGGAACTCATGACTTACATTGCTGAAAAATGTGGTTTTACTGCGGTCTATTTCAGCCAGTGCTTCTGCCCGTTTTTGTTCCTGTTCGTAGGCATATATCGTAGTAATGGCGGTAGTATAGGTAGACGCTAATTGGTCGTAAAAGTTAAGATAACTATTATCCAGTGCTCTTCTTGCGCTTACCCCAGCAATCAGGAAACCAAAAACTTCTGGCTGTCCGCTGATTTTTACCGGCAAAACCATAGCGGTATGCGGTGTTTCTGGATATGGTGGGCATTCAAAAGCACCAAACTGTTGTTCCAGATTGGTCAATTGCTGCATTTCTCCGCTTGTGATCACTTGCTGTAAAGGCCACGGTGTATTTTCTAAGGTGATCTCTGCAGGAGCCAGGGCAGAACCTGCCTCCAGTCCGGACGCGCTCACCAGTTTTATTACGTTGTCTTTTAATTCGTAAAAAAGAAGAAAGGGTAGGTCCAGCTGGTAATCTTTATATTGGGTGGAAGTTAATTCACCTATCTCCTGTATCTTTTGTGCTTTACCGATGGCTGCTCCCAGGTCCCTTAAGATTTGGGTACGTCTGGCACTTAGCATTTTTTCGGTTGTCTCTGTAATAGGGTGGAAGATGCCGCCTACACCACCAGTCTCATCCCGGATAGGAGCGAAAGAAAAGGTCATAAATGATTCCTCGAGGTAACCGTAACGATCCAGAAACATCTGCTGGTCGGTCAGGTACGTTCCCTCACCCTGTTCGCCCCTGGCAAATTTTTCGCCCACTACAGGTAGGGCAGTTTCCCAGCAGATACGAAAGTTTTGACCCATAGACTCAGGGTGTTTTGCACCGCAGATGGGACGATAGCTATCATTATAGAGCTGTATAGTTTCCGGTCCCCAGGCAATTAAGATAGGGAAGGTGGAAGATAGGCATAAGCTAACTGAGGTCCGTAAACTTTGCGGCCAGGTGGAAATGGGTCCTAATGGTGTCTTAGACCAATCCATAGTCCGGATTAGTTTACCCATTTCTCCACCGCCCGATAAAAATTGTTCGGTGCTCTCTGTTGTTGCTAAAGTCATATCTGTTATTGCAAAGAGTAAAGATAAATGAATCTTGCTTCTTCGAAAACATTGGCAGAAAATAATTGTAGAAAGGACTACTGTTTTTCTGCCTTAGAGTTGATCATAAATCATTTAACCAAACAATGATGCCGGGCATTAAATCTTCTGCCAGATAATAGTTGTCTGCTTAAAATTGATGAGATCAAAGGTAGACAACTTAAGCTATTCATTTTCTTATTCATATTTTAATGCATCTACGGGATTTGCTTTGGCGACTTTAAAACTTTGCATGCTAATGGTCAGAACGGCAATACTCAGCGAAATTCCTGCTGCCATCAGGTATGGCCATAGCCCAGTACTGACTTTATAATCATAGGTTTTAAGCCAATTGGTTAACAATGCATAGGCGATAGGGATGGCAATCACATTGGCAATCAACACCAATTTGATAAAATCCTTGTTCAGCAACAGAAGAATGCTTTTTACATCTGCTCCCAGTACCTTTCTGATACTGATTTCTCGTTTGCGCTGCTCAGCCATGTATAATGCTAATCCTAGTAATCCCAGGCAGGAAATAAGAATAGCGAAACCCCCGAAAATATTGGAAAGCACACCAAGTAGTTTCTCGGACTTTAACTTGTCTTCCATACCATCAGTAATATAATTTAATGAAGGTGGGTAAGCAGGGTTCAACTGCTGGCTAATCCTGTTAATAGACTCTATAGCAGTGGTTAGTGATTGCTCAGGATTAAGCCTCATCAATAAAGATTTGCTCTTTTTAGGGTTGTAGTAAAAAACAGTAGGCTCTGCCTTATTGGTAACATTTGCATTATTGTAATCATTTACCAAACCTATGATATGCATCTTTTCGTCACCCCAGCTGATAGCAGTACCCAGAGGATGCTTCAGTGCCATCAGTTTAGCGGCAGCTTCATTGAGGATAATTCCGCCAGCGGTATCAGAGGCAAGCTGACGAGAAAAGTCGGCACCATCGATCAATTTAGCTCCGATAGTACGCACAAAGTCGTAACCTACAGTACGGTAACTGATAATATAATCATCCTTTACATTTTTTCCAGGCCAGTTGAATGAACCCGAAATAGAGCCACCATTAGAAGTGAAGTTCTCGTCATATTCGGTCGCTGATACAATTGCGTTCTCTTTTATCAGTGCAGACTTTAGGATCTCTACCTTATTGAGATTGGCAAATTCTCCTTCGAGGTTAATTTGTACAAGATTATTTTTGTCAAAACCCAGCGGTTTATTTTTCATGTACTGAATTTGAGAATAGACAATTGTTGCACCGATAATCATTACTATAGACAGGCTAAACTGAAATACCACTAACAATTTCCGGATGGACAGCGAACCTTTGCCAGTATTCGAAAATCCTTTTAAGACTTTAACAGGGCTGAATGAGGAAAGGTAAAAAGCAGGATAACAGCCAGCCAGAAAACCTGTAATTAATATGAGAGCGAGGAGGGAACCCCAGAATAATGGAGATTGATAATTAATGGTAATGATGATATCCAGCAGGTGATTGAAATAAGGAAGTGTCAATTCTATCAATGCAAAAGCAATGACCATTGCCAGCAAGGACAATAGGAGAGACTCCATCAGAAACTGGCTGATCAAAGAATTCCTGGTCGACCCCAATGCTTTTCTAACACCGACTTCCCTTGCGCGTTTTTCTGATCGTGCAGTGGAAAGGTTCATGTAATTGATGCTGGCAATGAGTAGTACGCAAAAGGCAAGAAAAAAGAAAAGTCTTACCTGATCGATTTTACCACCTGTAACTTTCCCATTTTTAAACTGATCATATAAATGATATTTGCTGAATGGGAAAAGGAAAACTTCCATTTGTGTCTCTTTGTGATGGCCTTTGATCAGCTTCCTTAAAGAAACGTCAGCTGCGCTAAAATCAGCATCCTTTTTAAGTTTTAACACAGTTGAACAGTTGATACTGCCCCATCCGTCGTTTACGCTATTAGGATATTCCTGGTCATGAAAAGCCCAGGTTTGCAATGCTTCGAACTGAAGACTCTGGTTTTTAGACGGGTCTGCAATTACAGCAGTGACTATAATAGGTTTGCGGTTATCCCAAAGCAGGCTTTTTCCTATGGGCTCTTCATTGCCGAATAACTTTTTAGCGGTGCTAGCGGTAAGTATAACAGAATTGGGCTGTTTTAACGCCGTCGCAGGGTTTCCTTTAAGAAATGTATAATCAAATACCTGCAGAAATGAAGGGTCTACATAGTTAAAATCTACCTTGATTTTATTTTGCTGGTAAGTATAGAGCTTATTCTCTGTATCAGCTATCCTCGATGCAAACTCAACCCCAGGTATTTCCTGAGCAGCGGCATTGGCCAGTTTGATCGGCGTAGCCTCTAAAGTAACGATATTATTGCTCAGCTTTAAGTTGAGTTCTGCAAAGTATATCCGGTCTATATCCTTAAATTGTTTATCATAACTCCATTCGTAATTTACATAAAGCAACAGCATCAGGCAAGAAGCAAGCCCAATGGCTAGTCCTCCGATATTGATAATGGAAAAGCCCGGATTTTTAACAATGTTTCTTACTGCTATTTTAAAGTTAAGTGCAAGCATATGTTCTTTTTTGCTGGCTTTTGCGAATAGCATGCCAAACAATTTATGGATTGTATGTGGCTAGTTATAAGTAGAATGCTTTGATTGTTCCGGCGGGATGTTCAATACCGGACAACTAATGTACGGTATTGAACGGCATATAGATAGGCATATTTGATAATAATTTATTGCTTTGCACGAATAGCGTGACATTAACTGCGGTATTGGATTTTGTCTACCAGTTTTTACCGCGTTTACGCGGGATCGTCAGTATGGCAATTAAAGCAGCGGTCAGGGCGATGCCTGCTGCGACTAAAAATGCAGTGTTTAGTCCCGACGAAAAATCCTGGGGACGCAGATTGGCAGTATATATGGAAATTATAGCCGCGATCCCGATAGCACCGCCAATTTGCTGACTGATCTGTAATATCCCCGATGCAATGCCGGCGTCCTGGTCATCAATCCCATCAAGAATCACGATACTGCCTGGTATAAATACTAAAGCAATACCCATGCTATGCACCAGTAAAGAGGGAAGCACATCCCCAAAATAGGTGCTTGTTCCTGTCAATTTTGAAAACCCAACTAAACTTACAGCTACTAAAATGCTTCCAGTGATTAGCAAAGTACGAACGCCAAACTTGGTCACCAAACCAGGTACGAAATTAGAGATCATGAAAACAACAGTGGTCAGTGGGAGATAAGCACATCCTGCCAGGAGCGGATTATAGTTCAATACTTGCTGAAAATACTGAAGGATCAAAAACAATACGGCAAAGTGCATACCGCAGATCACTGCCATTACAGTCAATCCTCCCCGCCGCGGTGTCGGGCTGAGGATACTTAGTTTTAACAAAGGTTCTGCGACTTTAGATTGTATGCGTACAAAAATGATAAACAGGACTGCAGATCCGATAAAACTGCTCAATGTGAACAGTGACAACCAGCCACTTTCACCTGCACTGATAAAGCCGAAAACAAGAGCGGTAGAACCTAAGGCTCCTGTTACTGCACCAAAAACGTCTATTTTTCCTTTTATCCGATTAGTTTCCGGAACGATGAACGGTATTGCTGCAAAAGCTACTGCACCAATAGGTACGTTTATTAGTAACGACCAGCGCCAGGAGATAAATGCTGTCAGCGCTCCGCCCAAAATAAGTCCTACTGATGCGCCTATCGATGATACCGCAATAAAAAGTGAGAGGCCACGATTTTTTTCATCCTCGTTCGTGGCCATAATTGTAATCAGTGCCAGCACACTCGGGGCAGCCATTGCCGAACCTATTCCTTGAAAAACGCGGGCGGTAATCAGTATTGATGGGGATATGGCCAGTCCTCCTGTAAGGGAAGCGACAACAAAAATGGCGAGGCCAATCTGAAAGGCTTTAACCTGGCCAATCAAATCACCCAATCTGCCTCCCAAAAGCAGAAGCCCTCCGAAAGCCAGACCAAAAGCGTTAGGTATCCAGGACAATTCGGTTGCAGTAAATCCCAGATCGGCCTGGATGTTTTTGAGTGAAACAACAACGATCAGAAAGTCCATCGCCAGCATCAATTGTACGGTAAGGATAATTGCTAAAGCTGTTTTTCTATGTATTAAAGTAACGGGCATGTATTTAAATTGAGATGAATGCTGTGTTTGTGAATAAAAAAATGGCCGAAATGGATCACTATTTACCATTCCGACCATTTGATATATAATTTATTGAGCTTAGTAGCCTACACCTCTAACACCGCCCGATGCCCTGATAGACTCACCAGTAATCCAATGTGCATCTTCAGATGCAAGGAATACGGCAAGCGGAGCGATATCTTCTGGTTCGCCAAATCTGCCAAGCGGTGTTCCTGCAATTAGCTTTTCGCCGAATTCGCCATCAAAATTTCCGGCAGTGGCAGGGGTATTGGTATGTCCGGGAAGTATAGCGTTAACCCTGATTTTACGGGGGCCTAGTTCCCGTGCAAGCGCCAGTGTAATCGTATCCACAGCACCTTTAGTAGCTGCGTACACACTTGATGCCAGATATGGATCGGTGCTTAGGATCGAGCTGATATTGATAATACTTCCTCCCTGTTCGCCCATATGTTTTACCGCTTGTTGGGATGCCAATAGATAACCCAGCACATTCAGATTAAATTGTTTATGAAAAGCTTCTTCAGTTAAATCTTCTATCATCTCAAACACTGCCAGTCCGGCATTATTTACCAGTATATCGATTGTTCCGAATTGTGATTTAGCATCATCAAACAGTCGTCTTACATCGGCAGAGTTGCTCATGTCTGCCTGAACGGCAATCGCTTTGCCTCCTTGTGATTGGATTTCGCTAACTACTTTGTCGGCATCGCTGGCACCCGAAGCATAATTAACTACCACGGCTGCGCCGGCTGCGCCCAATGCTTTTGCAATCCCTGCTCCGATACCTTTTGAGGCACCTGTTACTATCGCTACTTTATTATTAAGTTTAGTTCCCATTTTATTTTTTTTGTTATTAAATGATGCACCAAAGGTAAATAGAGTTAACTTTACTTTTGATATGGGTTTCCTCAAGTAAAGTGGGTTCCCTTAAAAATATAATTGAAATGGAGAAAAATACTTCAGTGGAAAATGTGCAGGGAGATTGTTCTAAAACACTTTTCGCCATACAGGATACGCTTGATCTGATCAGTGGTAAATGGAAAATCAAGGTGGTCAGCGTTCTGCTCTACGGTAAAAAGAATTTTACGGATTTACAGCGCCAGATTGATGGCTTGGGTGCTAAAATGCTCTCCAAAGAATTACAAGACCTCGAAATTAACGGTTTGATTACACGGACGGTGAACGTGACAAAACCAATTACGGTAAGTTATGAGCTGACCCCTTATGGGCATACGCTAAAATCGGTTATTATTGAACTGGCTGCATGGGGAACCGAGCACCGGCATAAGATTACCGGGCGTTAAAGCCTGTAAGAGTTACCTCAATCACCACAAGACTTAGGATTGTATATCGCAGTTTATTTATTCACTCTGTTCCTGGCTTCTAAAATAGCTGGCGTATTGTCTATTGCCCATTGTTTCATCATGGCAATAGCGGGTATCAGGATGAGTTTATATGCTGATCCTGTTACAGGATCAATTATCCGTGTAGACGGCAGACAGACTTTGTCTGTTTAATTATAGTTTCACTCAAAAAGGGGCGGCCAGATTGCCGCCGCTTTTTGAGTGAAACGCTATCAATTGGGAGTGATCACGGCAGCATAACCACCGTTCCTTACCATATGAACGTCAATCTTATCTTCAGATTTAACGGTAATGGTTTTCCTTCTGTAATCCATAGCTTGTCGGCCTGCATTAATTCCATCTTCAAAGTAGGTCATTGTGTACTTCTTACCCGGTTCCAGAAAATCCAGGCTAACTTGCAGGTTCCTCACTTTTTCCGTTCCGTTAGTAATACCGCCAATGAACCATTTATTTTCCTTGCGTTTTGCTACCACAGCAAGTTCACCGACCTTTGCTGCCAGTGCTTTTGTTTCATCCCAGGTTGTAGGTACCGAGGTTATAAAGTCGGTACATTCCAGATTGCGATAGTATAGCGTCGGGTTATCCGCCAGCATCTGAATGCCGCTTTCAAACAGTACAAATAGTGCCATTTGATAAGCTCGGGTGCCGATGCTGCCCGCATTTGGTCTTTCAGCACTGTACGATTCTGGTTGCATACTGATCATCGCACCCGGAGTATAATCCATAGGGCCTACTGCGTTTCGCATGAATGGCAAAAACAGACTATTCTTTGGTTGTGTACCACCCATTTGCTCCATACCCCTTACGCCTTCATAAGAAAGAATATTCGGATATTTGTATTCCAGTCCGGCAGGTTTAAAGGCACCATGTAAATCCACAAATAGCTCGTTTTTAGCCGCTTCCTTTGCCACCCGCTCATAATAATTGACCATCCACTGATCACTGCGGTCCATAAAATCAATTTTAACACCCTTTACACCCCATTCTTTAAAAGTTTTGAACAACTCCATGTGATTGTGTACTGTCAGCCATGTTAACCAGAGCACCACACCTACATTTTTTTGTTTACCATAACGAATCAGTTCACGTACATCTACTTCAGGATTTGGAGTATAGGGATCGGTAGTACTATTTGCCCATCCCTCATCCATTATGATATATTTTAAACCAAACTTAGCGGCGAAATCTATATAATACTTATACGTCGCCAGGTTATAACCGGATTCAAAATTTACGTCTGGTCCGTAAGGTGAAGCATCGTTCCACCATTCCCAGCTTGCCTGTCCGGGCTTTATCCAGCTTGGGTCTTTGATCATGCTCGACGATGCAAGCTGCAGGGTCATGGTATTTTCCAGTAGTTGTTTGTCTGCGGTAGTGATCACAAAATAACGCCATGGAAAACTGCGTGTGCCCGTAGTTTTGGCAATGTAATCAGCCTCTTTGATTATTTTTAAACTACGGTCACCATCTTCTCCAAATTTCAATGGTACTTTAGGAAATGTTGAAGACACCTGGTTCTGTCCATTGCCTTTTAAAAACAGGCAGGGATAGTCAGACAGATCTGATTCACTTACTAATATTTTGTATTGTTTTTTTGTGTCAATTAATACTGGTAAGGTGCTCATTTTAGTTTTCCAGTCTGCAGAACTTACTGTTGAATAGTTTTCTTCATAGGCTGTCTTAAACCCAGCGGGTTGCTGAACGTGTAAATCATATGCTGACGGGAAGTTTAAGGTAACTTCCTCGTTCAATATCTCTAACGTATCTTTTTTATTTGTTAGGAAACGATATGCTATCCCATTATCAAAGGCCCTAAATTCAACAGCATAATTACCCTTAAAAGACATCAGCAACTTATTGTATTTCGAGGTAACTGCAGCATATTTTAATGAAACGTAAGGTGTGATGACTGTGGTACCGGCGGATGATTTGGCGCTGAGCAATTTCGGATTGGATCCAAGAATATTATTTTTTAATTCAAGCGCCATGCTATTATTCTTTAATAATTCGTCGGCCTCATATGCAACCGTATACCGGATTTTATCTGTGATCTTAATGGCTACTTTGATTGCCCCATTCGGAGATTTAAGTTCTATTGGCCGCTGTGAAAATGCACTTCCAGCATAAACACTGAAAAATAAGAGGGTGATGATAAAGCTTTTTGAATTCATTTGCTACTATTAATATCAGCTAAAATATGAAAAATGGCTTTAGGAGGGAATAATATAATTGTTACATCTGCCGGGATTAATATTCGCTTCAGAAATTAATCAGCAAACTCGCTTAATGCAAATGCTGATAATGTATACTGATCACTTATCGGCTTAGAAGGCGGACAGAATTTTCTCCCCTTTAATATCAGCCTTTCTCCATTTTGGTTACAACACCATCCGTTTTGGTTATCATTCCGGATCTGCTGAAGCCCACCTTTGTACTATAAACAAAGAGAAATTATGAAACCATCATGATCTTTCAAATCACACTTCGGAATGATTAGATCATGATAGCTTCTTCACAAAAAAACAAAATATAAAATTATGAAAACTATTTTTATTACTGGTGCATCTACCGGATTAGGCAAAGCCACTGCAATATTATTTCAAGCTAAAGGATGGAAAGTTATCGCTACTATGCGTAAACCTGGAAATGAGAAAGAGTTAAATCTACTTGATAATGTAATCTTGTTACCGCTTGATGTGACGAATATCGAACAGATCCGACAGACTGTAAAACAGGCAATCGGGCTGGGCGACATTGATATCGTGTTTAATAATGCCGGTTATGGACTGATCGGTCCTTTGGAGGCGCATACTGAAGAACAGGTAAGGGCGCAGTTTGATACCAACTTTTTTGGCACTGTTTGGGTGATCCAGGAATTTATACCGTACTTTAAAAATAAAAAAGCCGGGCTGTTTATCAATACGACGTCGCTATGTGGTTTAACATCCAATCCGCAATCGGCCATATATAATGCCTCTAAGTGGGCGATGCAAGGGCTTGCGGAAAGTATGTCTTATGATCTTGCACAGTTTGGTATTGGTATTAAAAACGTGGCACCGGGCGGGATAAAAACTGAATTTACGAAAGGCATGCAGGTGACTGAGGGTAAGGGATACGAGTTAATGATGGCAAAAATGATGGAGGGCTTTCAGGATGGAACACTGATGGAATTTACAGAACCTGATCAGATTGCCGAAGTGGTATACCGTGCGGCCACGGATGAAGAAGATCAGCTGACTTATCCGGCAGGGAATGATTCGGTGCGACTGTATGCGAAAAGACTTGCACACGGGCCGGAGGCTTATCGCAGGGATCTTACTGCTTATCTCAATTTGCAAAGCCCGTATAAAACAACTGCAGTCTAAACCGATAGTTTGGTATGAAGAGCAATTATATTGTTCTTCATACTATTAAAAATATTAAAAATGAAATCAGCATCCAAACAACCGGTCATTTTCAATTCGATATCAGAACTGCATAAGGCACTGGGCTTACCAAAACCTCTCCATCCATTGATCAGCCTGGTTAATTATGGTGATGTTACAGCCGATACCGTACAACTGGAAAAAGGTATGGTATTTAACTTTTATAAAATCTCCTATAAGAAGAACTTTACTGGAAAGATAAAATATGGGCAGAATTATTATGATTTTGATGAAGGAGGACTGTCATTTTTCTCTCCTAATCAGGTGATTACGGCAGTGGAGGATGAGGCTGACTATGAGGGGTATACTTTGCTTCTGCACCCCGACTTTATTGCTGGCAGCCCTTTAGGACAAAACATTAAAAATTATGGTTTTTTTGCTTATTCCGTTACCGAAGCATTGTACTTGTCCGACAAAGAAAAGAAGGTGATTATCGGATTATTTGATAATATTGGGTCTGAACTCGATTCTTCGATTGATCAGATTAGTCAGCAGGTACTTATTTCGCAGCTTGAACTCTTATTAAACTACAGCAAGCGCTTTTACAGCAGACAATTTATCACCCGTAAAACTGCAAGCAACGATCTGCTGACCCGTTTTGAAGCGTTGCTTTCTGAATATTTTGATAGTGATCAGCCCTCATTAACCGGGTTACCAACAGTTATCCAGCTAGCTGGCCCATTAAATGTTTCTCCCCATTATCTCAGCGATATGTTACGAACGATTACAGGGCAGAATACACAGCAGCATATTCATCAGAAGTTAATCGAAAAATCAAAGGAACTGTTGTCAACAACTAACCTTACAATCGGCGAAATTGCCTACAGGCTTGGTTTTGAACACCCGCAATCCTTTAACCGCACATTCAAAAAGAAAACGAATGTGTCACCACTCGATTTCCGGCAGTCATTTAATTAAGAGTTTGGGTAGTTGTAAGTCATCTTATCGCCGATGGATTTTTCGCTAATATTTTGTCAGATATCGGTTATCTGTGTTGCCAGCATCGGCCACCACCACTAACCAGACGCTTACAAAAACCGCCGGTTTTATTTCTTGCCCCGCAAACGGAAGAGATAGGTGCAGTAGTCCCTCCGGAACTGTTCCCTCCAGAACCGTTCCCGCCTGATGTGCCGGATGATATATAACTGCCAAAACGTGATGTTCCAGTAGCCAAAGAGGTATTGTAAGATACATCCGCCTGATTATATCCAAGGCTTCCATAAATGACTTCATCATCTTTAAGAATGTAGGCCTCGATAGATTGATAGTTGGAAAGAATGGTTTCTACTTTTAATTTTAAATCGAATGATATTTTTTTGGTAATCTTATAGCTCCATTTGCCTACGTTAGTATTTATAGTTTTGTTCTGATTAGAAGCGTCTGTATAGGTAATATTACAATAATTACAAGTAACCTCATAAGCATATACAGGGGGAATTTCCTCGCTGATTTTAGAAGGTTCTTCGGATATTACTTTTTTGCACGAAGAGCTAACAATTGCACCAAAAATTAATAAGGTTAATAGAAAAATATTGCTTTTAGTTACGTTCTTTAAAATTGTTCTCATGATTTGATTCTGCTTGTTCAGGAGACGAAGTTATCAGGAAGCAAAGTATCTTCATTACGGTTTTCCATAATATACTTCTTATATTTTATCATTTGAAGAAAAGCTGAACATGGTTCGATACATTACATCATAATTGGAGACCTTGGCTATATCTATTTTTAAGTTTGCAGAAACGGTTATTTTTGCTAAGTGGTTAAATTTATGTTGCAATCGATTTTAAAGTAGCGTTTTGATCAGATATTTTGGGGCTTCTTTGTATCCTTGCCTGTAATAAAAACGATGTGCGTCTGTCCTTCTCTCATTGCAATGGACTTCAATTCTGTCGCAATTCCTGGCTGTCGCTATTCTGGAACAAAATTCTTCTAATAGATTACCAATACCCTTACTTCTAGCGCCACTATCCACCGAAAAATAACTGATCCTTGCAAAATCTCCTTCTAATGCGAGCTGTGGAATAAAATGTATTGACATTACTGCAAGCACCTCGCTGTTTTCTTCATATAAAATCAGTTCTTCATCAGCATGGCTGATCATTCGCTGTAACTTTGCCTCCATAAATTTTCCCGTATCGTGATATCCCAATTGTTCAAGAAGCAGAACTATTGAATTGATATCCCCTGAATCTGCATTTCTAATTGCCATATTTTGAGTTTTCTAATTGCCTTGTTACTAAAGACCAAGTATAATTAATTATGGATGTTTTAACATAAAATTCTGAACTAAAAAGGCAATGCCGACTGCTGTTTAATGCACCTCATCACAAAAGAGCTTTGGATCTTACTGATATGCGGGATCGCGGAAAGCTTTTGGGCGATAAAATCTGCATAAGCCTCGTGATCTTTAACGATAACCTTTAACACCAGATCAAAAAGTCCGCCTATTACATAAGCCTCCATCACTTCTTCAAGAACAGATATCCGCTCCAAAAATTCATCAACATACTCAAGCCGCTGGCTTTCCAGTGATACATTAACGATGACAGTAAAATTTAGACCTACCATTTTCTGGTCGATCACTGCTATATATCCTTTGATATAACCATCATTCTCTAGCTTTTTAATCTTGTCGTATACTGAGGTCCTCGACATATTGAGCTGATCGGTCAGTGTCGAGATCTCAAATCTTGAATTGCTTTGCAGGATTCGCAGCAGTTCAATTTCCTGTTTCCCTAATTGTTCCATTGGATAATTTCCGGTAAATATAACTTATAGAATGTAGAATTGGATAAAATACAATATAAGTAGTTTATTAATGTCTCTTGTCCGAGTTTGTAATTTTTTTTAAGACTTAAAAACGATATTATATAGATTTGTTCGTATAAAGTTCTAAAATATGATTAAACATTCAATGATTGTAGCATTGGGAGCACTTAGCTTTGGGATGCTGTCATCGTTCGCAAAAATAGCGTATGGGCAGGGATATAATGCCGCTGAGATTACATTCGCACAAGCCTTTCTGGGGGCAATTATCCTTTGGGGAATAGTATATTTTAAGAAATTTAACAATCGGGAATATCAAATTAAAGTAAGCTGGAAACTGCTGACCGTTGGAGGTTGTATGGGCATTTCGGTGTATACTTATTATTTGGCGCTGGCTTACATTCCTGCATCGTTAGCCATTGTCCTGCTCATGCAGATGACCTGGATGAGCATGCTCGCAGAAGCTGTGTTTTACAGAAAAACACCTTCCCGTGTAGAGGTGATTACCGCGGTGTTCATTTTACTGGGAACTATTTTTGCTGCCAATTTGCTTAACGTTAAAGAATTGAATTTCTCTCTTGTAGGGATTATACTTGCCCTAATCTCTGCCATGCTGTATTCCCTTTTTGTACTGTTGACCAGTAATTTAGATAAAGATATCCCCAGCTTCGAGAAAGGTGCTATGGTCACTACCGGTTCTGCAGTGATCATCGCATGTATTAATTTCAAATCATTGGCATCAAGCACCCACATTAATTCAGGGCTTTTCCAATGGGGCTCGTTCCTGGCAATATTTGGTACGGTGATACCACCTATTTGTTTTAACACAGGTATGCCAAAGATTGGCCCCGGTCTGAGTTCGATATTATTAACTTTAGAGCTCCCTGCTGCAATTTTCTGTGCCCATATGATTCTCAGTGAGGAGGTATCAGTTTCACAGATCTGTGGAATATTGATTATTTTGCTGGCAATAGGGTATTTAAATATTTTCAAGGCAAAAAATGAAGCTCTGCCAGTGATGTCAGTTGATTAAAATCGATATCCATTAGAAACATTTATCTTACGTTGTTCATTCCGATGGTCTGGTTACAAACCGGGTCTGAATTAAAAATTAGAATAATTTGTTCTACTTTGTTCATTCTGATGATCTGGTCGCAAACCAGAGCTGAATTAAACATTACCAGCTATGAAAGGGGTTAAAAAGCAAGATCTGCCACAAAAAATATGTTTAGTATGCGGCCGTCCCTTCAGCTGGCGCAAAAAATGGGAAAAGGTGTGGGACGAAGTTAAATATTGCTCTGATAAATGCAGGTCTAATAAGTTAAACGCTAAGTAACTCCGTAGGGGATTGTCCGAATTGCTTCTTAAAAGCAAAAGAGAAATGCGACAAATCTTCAAAGCCAAGGTCCAGGTAAATATCTTTAGGTTTCTGGCTTTGGTTATGGATAAGAAAGTACGCCTCTTCCAATCGCTTCCTGGTTAGCCAACGGCCAGGCGTCTCCTTAAATGCCACACTAAAATCACGCTTAAAGGCAGAGAGACTTCTTCCTGTTAAAAATGCAAAACGCTCCAGACTGATATTAAACCTGAAATTACGGCTCATAAATTCTTCAATATCAATTTTTTCGGGTGCTCCAAAATTGAAGAATATTGAAGCCAGCTCTGGATGTTTTTGTAAGAGGATCAATAACAATTCTTCGCGTTTGAGATCTGCAAAAGTATTTTCTATCTCAGCTTCACCTTTGTAATACGGTGCGAGTGATTGGATAAAACTATCCAGCAGACGATCACTTTGTATCGTTACAATCGAATCGTCGCGTTCTGCAGTGCCTGATGGGGTAGCATGTTTTGTTAAAAAACTTCTTAGAAAAGGTTCATCCAGCACGATAACGATTTTTTTGAATTCACCATTCAGCTGTTCTTTATTATAGCGCAGCAAATGGTTCTTCCGCGCAATACAGCAATATCCCGGAATAACTTGATAATGCTTTTGACCACTATAAACCTGCATCGTGCCTTGTAAGATATACAGGAAAAAATGCTCCGGAACAATTTGTTCCGGAGAAATACCTGGACCTAAATGGCAGGACTGTATGCTTTGCTTGTTCGACTCAATAATTTGCATGTTTATTCAATAGGTTGTGCTGCAAAAATACTCATTCTTTCAAACTATCTACACTGGCCAGAATTGCTTCTTCTTTAGTCCTGGGCTTCCATCCAAGTACGTCCTGTGCTTTTTGATTGGACATAACAACAGTAAATGATGGGTCTAGTGGCTGCAAACTTGCAATGTGATGCACGTGTTCCGGCCTTTCTTTTTTGATCAGTTCAGCGATATCATAAAGGCTCATCACACCTGTCGAAGTAGCGAGGAACCGTTCTCCATTTGCCTTAGGGCTGGTCATTGCCATCAGGTGAATATCGGCTACATCGCGTACATCAACGATACCAAAAGTAAAACCCGGTGTTTCGGTTAGATGGCCTTCTATAATGGCTTTGACCATGCCGATAGAAGTAGAAAAGTCTTTTCCTAATGCCGGGCCAAATACGCCGACCGGGTTGATCACTGTGAGTTCCATTTCAGCACCCTCGCTGTCGATAAAATCCCAAGCTGCTTTTTCTGCAATCGCTTTAGACTTTACATAAGCATTGTCCGTTAATTCGGGATCTGTCCAGTCTATTTCGGTAAAAACGTGGTCTTTAGGATCTTTACTATACCCTATAGCTGCATAAGAGGAAGTCAGCACCACACGTTTTACACCTGCATCCCTTGCCGCTTTTAAAACTCTCAATGCACCATCCCTTGCCGGGATAATCAATTCGTTTGCATCTTCAGGATCGCTGGCAGGGAAAGGGGAGGCTACATGAAGCACATAAGTACAATCTTTTACCGCCTCATCCCAGTTATCATCTTTCGTTAAATCTGCTGTTACAAAAGACAGTTTTTCTAGAGAGCTGGTGCCAGCTTCTGCCAGCAGGTTATTTACTTCGTCTTTCCTGCTGAGTGACCGCAGTGTAGTTTTTACGGTATATCCGTTATTTAATAGTTCTTTGATACAATAGAGGCCAATAAATCCTGTGCCGCCTGTTACCAATACTGTTTCTTCTTTTGTTATGCTTTCCATATTTAAATTTCTTGAGACAAATATCTCCCAAAATCACTACGGTCATTTTGTTTAAACGTCCAAGTTTAGTTTGTTTAAAAGTTTGATGCTGTTTGCGATTTTTGCATCGGCTCTGCAGATGAGGGGTGATTATGTGATTGCTGCGGTAACGTCGGTATCGTTCACCATACCTTGATTTGCATACAATCTTCGGGGCTTTGCATACAGTTGTGGTTTTCTGCTTACCGACCTTTGGATCATATTAATTACCATGGTGAATAAGCAGCGTGCGTCATCCTAAAATGAAGTAGCGTTCATGCAGCTTTACCAACATAAATAATAAGATGAAACCATCATGATCTTTCAGACCACATAACGAAATGAATACAAGATCATGATAGCTTCATAACCTTTAAAAAGCAAATATATTACAATGAAAACAGAAAAAATAGCATTAGGGAGCCAGGGACTGATCGTTCCGAAAATTGGATTGGGCTGTATGGGTATGACCGGTTTTGAAGAAGGCCATATGTACGGTCCGGCGGATGAGCAGGAAGCGATTGCCACTATCCACAGGTCGTTAGAACTGGGCGGTAATTTCCTGGATACTGCCGATTTATACGGTCCGTTTAAAAACGAACAGCTGATTGCAAAAGCGATTGAAGGGAACCGGGACAGCTATATTATCGCTACAAAATTTGGCTGGGAAATCGACGACAACAATAAACTGACCTGGGCAATCAATGGCAAAAAGGAATATGTGAAAAAGTCAGTAGAGCGTTCATTGAAGAACTTGAATACTGATTTTATCGACCTGTATTACATGCACCGCCTGGATAGAAACACACCAATCGAAGAGACTGTTGAGGCGATGGCCGAATTGGTTAAAGAGGGGAAAATAGGCTATATTGGTTTATCAGAGGTCTCTTCAGAAACGGTAAAAAGGGCGCATGCGGTGCATCCGATAACTGCAGTGCAAAGTGAATACTCTTTATTTGAACGTACAGTAGAAGAAAGGGGCGTACTGCAAACTTTAAATGAACTGGGTATCGGTTTTGTAGCTTATTCGCCATTGGGGCGCGGATTTTTATCCGGACAGATCAGAAGCATTGACGATTTACCTGCGGATGATTTCAGACGCGCCATTCCGCGCTTTCAGGAGCCTCATTTTTACAAGAATATTGAATTGGTCAAAGCCATTGAGGCTTTATCAGCAGAAAAAGGGGTTACTTCTTCGCAGTTAGCCATTGCCTGGATCATCAGCAAGGGGATTTTTCCGATACCGGGTACCAAACGCAGAAAATATCTGGAACAGAATCTTTTGGCTGCAGACATACAACTGAGCGCAGATGACCTGGATAAATTGGAAAGCATTGTTCCATTAGGTACCGATACGGGTAAACCGTACGATGAGTTTAGCATGGGACTCATTGATTAAAATTCTTTCAACCATAATCTGTAGTTTAGTGTTATGAATGCTATAAAATCTGTTTCAGAGTTCCATCGCTTATTGTCTTTGCCCGAGCCTAAACATCCGCTGGTTAGCGTAATCAATCTTGCGGAAAGCATCTTCCTTGAAGATGACGTATGGAAAGGGTTTGTGAACCGGTTCTACTGCGTTGCTTTAAAAAGAGAAGCAAAGGGGAAAATCAGGTATGGGCAGCAGCATTATGACTATGATAAAGGGGTATTAAGTTTTACTGCGCCCAACCAGGTGCAGTATCTTGATCTGAAAAATATGGAATGCGGATCGGGGTTCCTGCTGATTTTTCATCCGGATTTTCTGCTTAAAAATTCCCTCGCTACAACAATTGGTAATTATGGTTTTTTCTCCTATTCGGTAAGTGAGGCATTACACCTTTCTGCCGAAGAAGAGGAGGACCTGATTGCGATAATGAACAAGATAGACAAGGAATGCGTTCATATCGATAAGCATACGCAGGAAATCATTCTGGCCCAAATTGAACTGTTGCTGAACTATTCGAACAGGTTTTACGAGCGGCAGTTTATTACACGCAAAAACAATAATTACGAACTGCTCACTAAGTTTGAGCACTTTGTAGACCAATATTTTGAGGGTAACGGAATGGCAGAACAAGGACTGCTGACGGCGCAGCGTATTGCCGAACAGATGAACCTTTCTCCAAACTACCTCAGCGATTTACTGCGTGTGCATACCGGCCAAAATACCCAGCAGCATATCCACGAGAAACTGATCGAAAAGGCGAAAGAAAAATTATCCACCACCAGTCTGTCGGTCAGTGAAATCGCTTATGCCCTCGGGTTTGAACATGCCCAGTCGTTCAGCACTTTATTTAAAAAGAAAACTAACATGTCGCCATTAGCCTTTCGCCAGATTTTTAGTTGAGAAGGCGAAAGTCATCTTTTACCCAATTCCTTGACAATATCAGTACAGATTCATTCGTATTTAACCTCTTAACCAATTAAATCCAAAGTAAAAGCATGGATTTAACTGGTTAAGAGGTTGAATGCTGATCGCAGATGGGTAGGAAATTTCAATTACTGCAGTTTGTTGATAATAAATCCCAGAAAGGAAAGCTAGCAAATATAAATCTGTATCAATAATGTTAATAAAACGTTTTAGTGCTTTAAAATAAGTACAATTGTGTTTTATAATTATAACACAATGAACCGACACGCCTTAAAACTTTGCTTTGCTGTAATATCTTCAGTAATTGTTACCAGTACTTTCGCCCAGCCTCATTTAAGTCCTAAAGACGGAAAAGGTTATCGCGAAACACCGGCCAGGATTAACGATCTTGTTGACACCAGGCTCGATGTAAAATTTGATTATCAAAAGTCCTACCTCTATGGAAAGGAATGGGTAACCCTTAAACCGCATTTTTATGCTACCGATTCGCTAAAGCTGGATGCAAAAGGAATGGATATCCACGAAATAGCGATGGTGAAAGCGGGTAAACTTGTGCCGCTTAAATACGTATATGAAGACAGTCTTTACCTCAATATTAAGTTGGATAAAAAGTATAAAGGTGGCGAGCAGTATGTGGTTTTTATCTCATATACTTCAAAGCCTAATCTGCTGCATGACAAGCCGGGGCAGAAATTAGATGGCAAGGGTTTGTATTTTGTAAATCCCAGGGGCACAGAGGCTGATAAGCCCACCCAGATCTGGACACAGGGAGAAGCTGTGGCTTCATCTTGCTGGTTTCCTACAATCGATAACCCGTCGCAGAAAACTACACAGCAGCTGAGCATGACAGTCCCTGCAAAATACACTACCTTATCTAACGGATTGCTGATCAGCCAGAAAACTAATACTGATGGTACGCGTACAGACACCTGGAAACAAAAACTGGCGCATACTCCATATTTGTTTATGATGGCCGTAGGTGAGTTTAAAATCTACAAGGATAAATGGCGCAATAAAGAAGTTAATTATTACATGGAGCCAAAATATTTCCCTTATGCAAAAGCCGTATTCGGTCAGACACCAGAGATGATGGAGTTTTTCTCTAAAGCGCTTGGGGTTGACTTCCCATGGGAAAAATATTCGCAGGTGGTGGTGAGGGACTACCCGCTTGGGGCGATGGAAAATTCTTCGGCTACACTGCTTGGCGAATACGTACAGAAAAGTCCGTGGCAACTGGTAGATGATCCAAATGGTTCCGGAGGAACAACTATCGCACATGAGCTGTTTCACCAATGGTTTGGCGATCTGGTAACTTGCGAAAGCTGGAGCAACGAAACGCTGAACGAGTCGTTTGCAGTATTCGGTGAGAAGTACTGGAACGAAAAGAAATACGGTAAGGATGATGGCGATTTTAAACGCTATGATGAATTACAGGCTTATCTGAATAATAAAACAGCACCAAGCCAGAACCTGGTACCTTTCTATTATTCTGACGAGGAAGGGATTAATGGTTCAAACATATATGATAAAGGAGGCCTGGTTCTGCACATGATGCGAAATTACCTGGGGGATGATGCTTTTTTTAAAGGTTTAGGTCTTTATCTTAAGACCCATTCTTTTAAAAGTGCGGAAGTACATGACCTGCGCCTTGCGATGGAAGAAGTATCAGGAAAAGATATGAACTGGTTTTTTAATCAGTGGTACTATGGTGCTGGTCACCCCATACTTGATATCACTTATAAATGGGATGAGGCAACAAAAACCCAACAGGTTTTTATCGCTCAAAACCAGCAGGGCCAGATCTTTCAATTGCCGGTTGCTGTTGATATATATGCTGGCGGCAAAACTGTACGTCACCAGGTTTGGTTAAGTCAGGCAAAAGATACGCTGACTTTTAAATCAGCTGTCAAGCCAGATCTTGTAAACCTAGATGCCGACAAAGTATTGTTAGCTCAGAAAACTGACCATAAAACAATGGCTGAACTGGCATACCAATATCAGCATGCGGCATTGTATATGGATAGGTTTGAAGCTTTTCTGGCAGCATTGGATCAGCCAAAAACAGCAGAAGGCAAAAGTATATTGACTGCTGCGTTAAATGATAAATACTATGGACTGCGTATCAAGGCAATCAGGACAATAAAAACAGAGGATAAAGAGTCGCTTGCCGCTTTCTTGCCTATGTTGGCCGGATTAGCTAAAAATGATCCTAACTACCCGGTGCGTGCTGCGGCAATAACGGTGCTTGGTAAAACAAATTCGATGGCTTACGAGAATCTTTATGTATCATCGTTAACCAGCCCTTCGTATACTGTTCGCGCTGCGGCTTTAACTGCTTTAAATAGCATTGCACCAGAAAAGGCTTTTAAAACTGCAAAAGAACTGCAGGCGCAGGCAGAAGGCCCGGTAACTTCAGCTATTGCAGGCGTGTATGCCACTAGTGGCGCTGATGCCGAATGGCCTTATGTGATAGCAGCATTCAAAAAGGCTTCGGCACAAGAAAAAGTAAATAGCGCGATGAGCACGCTGCCTAAGCTAATCGGACGGCTGACGAATATTACTTATATTTCTGAGGGGATCACCAGTATCCGCGACCTGGCCATAACTTATAAAAAAGCTGGTATCTCTGCCAGATTGATCACCTCATTGGAAGAAATCGAAAGTCAGCGTAAAAAATTGAATGATAAGGAGTCCGCTAACCTTGCCGAAGAAGCGATCAAAGCAATAAAAGATGCAAAAGAATAAATTTGTAAAATAGGATTGAACTGGTTTTAGTTCTGTTTTCGTTCATCAAAATGATTACCAATAATAAAAGTTTAGCGACCCGTTTTTTTTCGGAAGCTAAACTTTTGTTGTTTTTCATCCTGTTTATAGCTTTAGTAGGTAATGGCTAATTAGCGCTGATCTGTATCGGTTTTATAGTTATATGAATGACCCTAACTGTACCACAACTATCTTTTGCCAAATATAAATATGTCCTGCCCGGCAAGTTATGTCTGCAGCCGATCATCCCCCTTTTTCAAGCACCCTCTTCCTGATCCGGCTAAGCGATGGGTTTTTGATGCCAAGAAATGATGCAATATGATAAGCTTGCACGCGATCTACGATGTTTGGGTGCATTTCCACCAAATTTAAATACCGGGCTTCATGACTGAGGAACAACAGGTCTTCGGTGCGGCCCTGAGACTGGTTAAAGAAGTGTTCGGCCAATAACCTGCCGAATTTTTGCCATTCTTTGGAATCATCGTACAACTGCTGTAAGTCCTGGTAGGGGATATACAGGATCTCTGCATCTTCCAGTGCCTCAATATAATACTTACATGGAAACTGGTAAATAAAACTGCGGAAGGAAACAATGAACTGGTTCTCCGAAAAAAAGAAGATGTTCTTTTCCTCACTTGTTTTTTCATCGTAATAGTAAACCCTGAAGATACCCCGAACCACAATCCCCAGGTCCTTGCAAACCACGTTTTGCTTATTGTAAAAATCTCCTTTATTGATCTTGCGTTTCTTCCAATAGGTAGAACCCAGAGATAAATCCGTGTCAGTAAGTCCCGTTAAGTTCTTGACTGCCTCCTGCAGAAGATGTAATCTGTCTGGCATATGATGATGTATTATTTGCTGTGCTAAGGTAATTCAAAAAATCTTCAATTATTTCTTTCGGTTTTAACTTAAGTGAAAAAACACCTGCTGATAACTGCGGATCTTTGGATTAACAAAACACTTAAACAATCAACATTATGACTTCAACTTTTCAAAAAAACACAGCAACAATAGGCGGGGGCACTGAAACAGCTAAATCATTGCGCACACTTTATTTTGTGAGAGCTGTATTTTCTATTACCTGGGTGGTTCTCATTGCATTGTTCGCTCAATCATCGTTTGGTATTGCTTCTGCGCTGCTGATCATTTATCCGGCATGGGATGTAATCGGAACTATTCTTGACATTAGGGCTCAAGGAGCCAGTACATCAAAAACCCCTCAGTATGTTAATGCTGCAATCAGTGTGATCACTACCATAGCTGTTGGTCTGGCCTTACAGAAGGGAGTTCCCGAAGCATTGATAGTTTTCGGTGCCTGGGCAATTCTTACAGGTTTAATCCAATTTATATTAGCCTTAAAACGAAGGAAACTGTTAGGCGGTCAGTGGCCGATGATTATTAGCGGAGGGCAGTCAATTCTTGGCGGTACTTCATTTATCCTGATGGCGCATGATCCGAAAATGGGTATCAGCAGTCTTGCAGGTTACGCAGCTTTCGGTGCCTTCTATTACCTTCTTGCGGCATACCGTTTAGGTAAAACTGCGAAATAAGATGCTCTAGACGGCTTTTTAACGACCGCCAGTTTACTGTGATCAGGTAAGCGGGTGGTTTTTAATTTTTCAGGCGGCTACCTGTTAATTATTAACATTGTATTAAGTTATTAAAAAATACCACACTTGTAAGTTTGTTTTATTAATTTGGTAGAGAGATCTAAACCTATCTTTCTATGAAAATTAACCAACTCTTCATTGCCGGGTTAACCGCCTGTTTTTTGTATGTTTCACCTGCTTACGCCCAGTTTGGCGGTTTGGGTAAAAAGCTTTTGGATAAAGGCACAGATATGGTGTCTGGCGGTTCCCTCAATAAGTTGTTAAAACAGCCGCAGGCAATAAGTACTAGCTTTAAAGATGTTGATAAAACAGGTTCAAAACCTCCTTCATTTACTGATGGGCAGCAAGCCCAACCCTTATATCTACTGCCTAAAAGTCCTGCTGGCGGATATAAATTATGCGAAGGTTTTTATGAAATGACCAATAAAAGCTATTGCCTGCATGCTGGTACACGTGGTCCGAGTAAAGGTGATGGTTATATGCTGGCCCCGGTTCTAGGGCCCAAAAAAGATGTCGTAGTCCGGATCCTTAAAAGTGCCGAGCACCATGCAAACGTACAGCAGCGCGATATTCAGGTCTTGTTGTGGGCAATTGTCTCACGTACCAAATTTGCAGATATGAACACCGATATCAAGCTAACTGCCAGCACACTGTTATCACCCCAGGAATTGTTAATGCTTGAAGGTGGTGCTTTGGGTGTATTGCCGGCAAACTTAGTAGAAAAAGCTAAAGGACAGCTTCCAAGTAGTATACAAAGTGTGTTTGAAGCAGAAAATTCAATCCGCAGATTGGCCGCGTCTGGTACCTCTTCATACGAGGATATGGAAAAATATGCAATCCTGGCTGGGCTTGCGCCGCAGCCGGATCCGGATGTCCCGGCAGGGATATGGTCTCTGCACCCCGATGGATACTACATTCGTTATATACCTTCTGGATATTCGGTAACGAAGGTGCAGATCTATGTTCCTAAGGAACTAATCAGTACTAAATCTAATTTGGTATATGATGGAACGAACGGGATTGCCTGTCCCGCCAATGTGGGAGCACAACGGCTGGCGCAGACAAATGAGCCGCTAAACCCGGATTATTCAAAAAAATTAACCACTATTTGTTTTACAAAGTAGTGGTTAAGCTATTCGCTATGATCAAAATTCTAACACAAATCACCTTCATATATGTTATATTGATAAGCGCTTATCCCGCGATCTTTATACACACCAATGGCATCACCTAAAACAAAAGACTGGCGTTTCAGCCTGCATGAAATCATTTATGAGTCGAACACACCAGCAGGCAAAGCATTTGATGTCGCCTTGTTGTTTGCCATATTTACCAGTATTATCATCGTCATGCTCGACAGTGTGGAAAGTCTCCACAAAGAATATGGAAAGATTTTCAATACAGTAGAATGGATTTTCACCGGTTTATTTACTATTGAATATACCCTGAGGCTAATCAGTATCCGTACACCCATCAGGTATGTATTTAGTTTGCTGGGTATTATAGATTTGATTGCACTGATCCCTTCATACCTCAGCTTTTTCTTCATCGGCGCACAGTCATTGCTCGTATTCCGTGCATTGAGATTGTTGAGGGTATTCCGTATTTTTAAACTTGGACAGTTCTTAACAGAAATCAATTTTCTTAAGGTCGCGCTTAAAGGTAGCCTTAGGAAGATCAGCATTTTCCTGCTCACGGTACTTACCCTTACCGTCATTCTTGGATCGATCATGTACCTGGTAGAAAAAAGGGAAAATGGATTTTCTAATATTCCCGAGAGTATCTATTGGGCTATAGTAACCATTACTACGGTCGGATATGGAGATATTTCACCAATTACGCCCATGGGGAAATTTGTAGCATCAGTAGTGATGCTGATCGGTTATGCGATTATTGCTGTGCCAACCGGTATTTTAACGCACGATCTGGCAATGGCGGCAAGGCAGAAAAAGGAATTACCGGAATCCTGTCCTAATTGTGCCAGTGAAGGTCATGATAGCGACGCGCTGTTTTGTAAATTCTGCGGGTCATCTCTGTACTCCTAACTGGTAATTACTCCTGACTTGTGTTTGCTGATAATTAATTGATAAGGTTGATGAAACGGTTTAATAACCAAAGCGCACTTTAAATGGCAAGCCCTATGGCCAATGTTTTATCGATCATAACGATCTTGCAAAAGGCGGAGTATTGTCATTGAAAATGGGTAGTACACCCAATAAAAAACTGGGGTATTGATAATAATTAAATGATTTTAGGTTTTCCTTTTGAACTAACAGGAACTTAAAATCATTTAGTTAATCCTGATTTCCGCAATATCTACCTGCATTTCTTCTTTACGAATAGCCTCGTCAGAATAAATCTTTTCCTTACGTATTTGAAACAGCTCTTTTCGCTGAAAATGATAAATATCTTTTAGTACGTGCCTGTATACAAGTAACTCTTTCTGGTCTTTTTCCAGGCATTCCATACAATCCAGCTTCAGGTGCGTATGGCTGAGGTGGCTTTCAAACTCCGATTTTAAGTGAAGCAGTAAGTCATTATCTTCCATTTCGGCCTTGTGCTTATCCGCTAGTCTGTTAAGTGCTGCATTGATAATGCGGATATGTATTTCGGCCTCCTGCTTTTCTTCAGGGATCATTGGGTCGATCTCTTCAATTTTAAGCGCTTTAATGATAAATGGTAAGGTAAGTCCCTGAAATACCAAAGTAACGAGTATGACTACAAAAGTGATAAAGATAATCAGGTTTCTCTCTGGCAGAGGGTTTCCGTTATCAAGCGTCATCGGTAATGATAGTGCTGCCGCTAATGAAACCACTCCGCGCATGCCCGCCCAGCCAATGATAAAAGAGAATTTCCAGCCGGGATTAGGTTCTTTTTTACGCACACTTTTAAATATCCAGCGCGGAATGAAGGTACCCGGATAGATCCATATCATCCGTATTAAAATGACCATCGCACTTACTAATAATCCATATTTGCAGGCTTCAGCAAGTGAATAGCCCTCTAACCCTGATACAATGGCAGGCAGTTCCAGCCCGATCAGTATAAAGACTAATCCATTTAAAATAATAGAAAGTGTAGACCATACATTGAGTGTCTGCAGCCTGCTCTGTCCATCTGTAAAAATCTCATGCGACCGGTACGAGAGAAAAAGGCCACCGCTTACAACAGCCATCACTCCCGAAAAATGAAACTCTTCTGCAGCGAGGTACATCAGATACGGGGAAATGAGTGTAAACGCAGAATCTATACTCGCAGTTGTCGGTAAAAAACGGTGGATCAGATAAACAAGCTGGGCAACTGCCAGGCCAACTACGATACCCATTACCGTAACGGTAATAAAACTGATCGAAGCTTCTTGAAAGGAGAACTGACCCGCCGTAACTGCCGCTGCCAAAGCAAAACGAAATACAGTTAAACTGGACGCATCATTAACCAGACTTTCGCCTTCCAGGATCGTGATAATACGTTTGGGCACACGGATGTTTTTCAATACAGCTGTCGCTGCTATCGCATCAGGTGGAGAGATGATACCACCCAGCAGAAAACCAGTAGCCAATGTAAAACCTGGAATAAAGCGGGATACCGTATAGGCTACAACAGTAGAAGTAAAAAATACCAATCCAAAAGCCAGCAGTGAAATCGGTCGTTTCCACTTCCAAAACTCATTCCAGGAGGTCCACCAGGCAGCTTCATATAACAAGGGCGGTAAAAAAATCAAAAATATCAGTTCAGGTTCAATGTTGATCACCGGCATGCCTGGTATAATGCTGATGATAAGGCCTGCCAATACCAGAAAGATAGGATACGCAATCTTTAAACGGCGTGCCAGTAAAATAAGGATAAAGGCAGCCGAAAGTAGCAACAGAAATTTTAGAAGGGTATAATGCATGTATAAATTAAATAGGACCAGGGCAATAGCTTGTCATCATTTGCTCAAACTAAGAACCAATTTATAAATTTCTGATTAATAGATTCTTGTCCTGTCGGCACAAAATTTAAATTAATGATATTTCGTGATTTTACGTAAAACCGCTGATTCAATCGTGTAAGGACTCCTATTTCTGAGGGACAGTTTATCGTAATTTCGCACGAATAGGAATTTACAGCAATGATCACCGATTATACATTATTATTTAACATTCTGTTAATATACCATTCTTAGCTTTGACAAAACATTGATTTGATATGTACACGGACAATACTGATGAAGCATTGATTGTCCGGTTAAAACGCAACGATCCTGTTGCTCTGGAAACTCTTTTTAACCGGCATTATAAACCGCTCTGCCATTATTGCGCTTTGTTTACCAAAGACTTTGCGGCAGCCGAAGAAATTGTTGCCGATCTTTTTATCAAAATATGGGATAACAGGCATAAAAGTGATATCCTTAACGTAAAGAGTTACCTGTTTTTATCTGTACGCAATCTTTCTCTCAATTTTATCCAGAAAAAGAAAAACCCTGTAGACTCTATTGAGGATATTACGATCACACAGCATGAGCTGCAAGATACAAATACCCCTTTCAGTGTACTATCAGGAAGGGAATCTAACCAGCGCATTTTACGAATGATCGAACGGCTGCCTGCCCGTCAGCGTGAGGTGCTGCTAATGAGCCGTATTGATGCAATTGATAAACATACAATTGCACAAGTGCTTGGTATTTCTGTCAGAACGGTAGAAACCACTTTGTATCTGGCCATACAGCAGCTCCGAAACCAGTTAAAGATTTCTTAATATAACTTTAACAAACTTCGCTACGTAGTTCCTGCCGAAATCCTGTCTTCCCCTATAGAGACATAGGAAATGGAAGATAGAAATACCAGGCTGATCGTAGCCTATTTTGATAAAACAATTGATGATGATGGACTGGCCGAGCTTAAAGAATGGCTGGAAAGTAATCAGGATAACCAGGAAATCTTCAGCGAGACCATACAGATCCTCAGTGCTTCAAAATCTTATTTTGTAAAGCCTGATCAACAGGCTGCAAACTGGGCACGTATCCAGGCGCATACAGCCACTGACGGAATTGCTCAAAATGTCGCTCCGCAAATCGATACCGCATCGCTAAATGAACATCATGAACCGAAAAGGTTTTATTTGAAACGCTGGTTTGCTGCGGCCGCGATAGTATTAATTACTAGCGCTGCGGCCGTTACAGGCTATCGGTATTTTTCCCCTGGGCCGGTGCATCCCATGGAGTATGCCCAATTCAGCAATCCTAATGGAAGCCATTCTAAAATTATCCTTCCGGATAGTTCCATTATTCATTTGGGTGCCGGGAGCAAGATCCGTTACGAAAAGAGTTTTACTGCTGTTAAACGTCAGGTATATCTGGATGGAGAAGCATTCTTTGAGGTTACCCATCATACCAACCGCCCTTTTATTGTAAAAAGCGGAAAGATATCGACGGTCGTGCTCGGAACTTCTTTTAATGTCAAAGCGTTTGCTGCAAAACATAAAGTAGCGGTCACGGTACGGACAGGCAAGGTTGGTGTAATGGCAAACCTGAACGGCAAATCTGAGTTGCTCAGCTACCTGCTCCCGGACGAACAGCTGGAAATTAATACGGAAACTGGCAAGTTTAATTCCCGCGCCGCCAATGCAGCTGCCGTGAGCGGATGGACGGACAACAATTTTGTTTATTATAATACTTCACTAAAAGATATCGCCGAGTCGCTCGAAAGGCATTATGCGGTTAATATTTTATTCGCTGATCCCGACCTGGCTAGCATCAAATTAACTGCCAAATTCAATAATCTTCCGCTCAGCGAAATAGAAGATAACTTATCACAGTTATCTGGTCTGTCCTTTAGTAAAAAAGGAAATGAAATTATGGTTACAGCACATCAGCAGAAAAGGAGGAACAACATGAAATAGTGTTACCAGCGATCAGAAATAGCCAGGGATTGCGTCAACAACCCCATGGCCTTAAAGAATTTAAACTCACGAATAAATAAGTATAAACGAAGTAAATATATGAAGAAGTTATGGTTTTTTACCATACTGGTGCTGCTGCAGTTTTCATTTGAAACACCAAAAGCACAGGCCCAGCAATCGCCGGCAGACAAAAGGATTACTTTTGCTGCCGAAGGTATCACACTCAGAGATGCGTTCGCTCAGTTGGAGCGTGTTAGCGGCATGTCAATCAGTTACAATAATAGTCTGCTGAACGACAAAAAGATCGTACAGATCAATAAAGCGGAGCGTTCGGTACAGGAGACACTTACACTATTGTTAAGGGGTAGTCTGTTCACGTTTAAACTTTCAGGGAAGAACAATATCCTGATTGTAAAAAGGGGTGCCGACAGGGGAAGAATCAGCGGCAGAATTGTCGATGAGAGCGGTCAGCCGCTCCCGGGTGCATCGGTACGGGTACCTGGTACCCAGGCTTATGCGCAAGCAGAAAACGATGGTACGTATAAATTGGATATCGTTCCGGGAAGTTACACAGTAGAGTATAGTTTTATCTCTTTTGAAACTTTAAAAAAGGAAAAGGTAAATGTAGTACTAGGGCAGGCAACGCCATTGAATGTTACGCTTAAAGTTTCTGCAAATGACCTGCAGGAAGTAGTGGTAACAGCTTTAGGTATAAAAAGAGAATCCAAGTCGCTCGGGTATTCGGCAACTACCATCAGCGGCGGTCAGCTCACCAATGCAATTTCCAATAACTGGACAGACGCCTTATCTGGTAAAGTGGCTGGTTTAAACCTGGTACGTTCCAATGGTGGCCCCCAGGGGTCTAACCAGATTATTTTACGTGGGGAAAATAACCTGACAGGAGATAACAGTGCACTGATCGTAGTCGATGGTGTGGTGATTAACCAGGGCAGCGGCCGGAGCACCAGTTATGGTGAAAAAGGTTACCTGGCTACAGAAACCCCTGTAGATTTCGGTAGTGGCTTAAATGACATTAACCCGGAAGATATTGAGAGTGTAACCGTGCTGAAAGGGCCTGGTGCGGCAGCTTTATATGGCCAGCGTGGTGCCAATGGGGCGATCATCGTGACTACCAAATCCGGGGTGTCACGTAAAGGAATAGGGGTAACTTTTAATTCCAATACGTCTTTTGAGAGTGTAAACCGTTGGCCCGACCTGCAATATGAATATGGACAAGGGACCGACGGAGATAATTATTATTCTTATGACGCATCGGCGGATGGTGCAAGTACCCGGAGCACGAGTTCGGCGTGGGGGCCGAAATTTAACGGTCAGCAGTACTTTCAGTACGATCCTGTAACCCATAAACAAAATACGGTAAGAACGCCGTGGGTACCTTATGTGAACGATTCGAGAAAGTTTTTTGATACCGGACGTACTTTAACTAACAGCATTACGCTGGATGGTGGAAATGCAAATACTTCCGCACGTTTCTCGGCCACCAATGTCAACAATGAATGGATCATCCCAAATACAGGATATAAAAGAACATCAGCAGCGTTATCAGTCAGCACCAAAATTACTGATAAACTGCAGCTCTCCGCCAAGGTGAACTACAACCGTAACACAAGCGACAATCTGCCGTCTACAGGTTACAATAACCAGTCGATCATGTATTGGTATATGTTCTGGGAACCCAATGCACCGGTATCGTGGTTAAAAGATTACTGGCTGCCGGGACAGCAGAATATCAAGCAGAGTTATCCTTTCAGTAGTTTTCCTGATAACCCGTACCTGATTGCCAACGAGATGTTAAACGGGGCAAGGCGGAATGTGGTTACCGGTAATGTGTCGGCAACTTATAAATTCAGCGATGCTTTGAGCCTGATGATCAGGACAAGTGTCGATATGTCTAACGAGCAGCGGAGCCAGCAGCGCCCTTTTGATACCGAGAAATTCAATAAAGGAATGTTCCGCTCACAAAGTATCTATTCGCAGGAACTGAATAGCGACTTTTTATTAAAGTATACAAAAAAGGTAAGTAAGGATATAGAAATCTCCGCCTCAGCAGGAGGGAGCACGCTTAAAAACACCTATGACAAATCAGATTTAAGGGCAGATTCCCTTTCTTATGCTGGTGTATATTCCCTGGCCAACGCGGCGGGCGTAGTCGTACCTTTACCTTACAAAAGCCAGTATGCGATCAATAGTTTTTATGGATTGCTGACGGCAAGTTATAAGGATTTTCTGTTTCTTGATGTAACCGGGCGTAATGACTGGAACAGTGTACTGGCTACGGCGAAAAGTACGTCAAATGTCTCTTTCTTTTATCCTTCGGTAAATGGAAGTTTGATTTTGTCAGAATTGTTTAAACTGCCTAAGGCAATTTCTTATGCCAAGCTGAGGGCTTCGGTTGCAGGGGTTGGAAGCGGAGGTAACGATGCCTACAGAACTTCTTATAGTTATAACCCGGTACCTAATTATGACGGGGGATTAGCTAATCCTACTTCGTTGGCCAATCCTTTATTGGAGTCGTTGTATACGACAAGTTATGAGGTGGGTACAGAAATGAGGTTCCTGAAAAACAGGATCGGATTAGATCTTACACTTTATAAGGGTAATACGAAATCTCAAATCCTGACTTCTACTGTAGATGCCGCTTCTGGTTATACTACTGCATTGGTCAATGCCGGCCTCGTACGTAATAAAGGAATTGAGATTGCCATGAACGGAACACCGCTGCAGTCGCGCACAGGTCTGAACTGGACCATCAACGGAACCTTTGCGGCGAACAGGAACCAGATCATAGAACTGACCGACGAACTGAACCAGCTCATCCTCCAAAACGGTCCGGGCGGCAGGGGTGCGATTATTGCCAAACCAGGCGGTAGTATGGGCGATCTTTATGGCCGCGGTTACGAGCGTGCGCCGGATGGGCAGATTATTTACGATACCAATGGCTATCCTAAACTTACAGCAGATAGCAAATACATCGGCAATACAAATCCGCAATGGAAAGCAAGCATCGGTAATACATTCAAATACAAGCAGTTTTCTGTGAATTTCCTGATTGATGCCCAGTATGGCGGTGTAGGATATTCATTAACTGCTGCGGTAATGGCCGAACAGGGCAAAACCAAAAATACTTTACCGGGGAGATACAATGGTATTATCGGAAATGGGGTACAGCAAAATGCCGACGGCAGTTTCCGTCCTAATGATGTGGTGTCTAAAGATGCTGCAGTATATTATAACGCCCATTTTGGAAGGGATAACGTAGAAGGGGCAACTTATTCGACTGATTTCCTGAAACTGCGCGAGGCAAGGTTCGATTATGCACTTTCGCCAAAACTGGTCAGCAGGCTCGGTTTGCAACGCGCATCTTTCGGGGTTTACGGGCGTGACCTCTTCATGGTAACCACCTGGCCGGGTTTTGATCCGGAGTTTGGAACGCTAAATGGTTCCGAGATCAATAAAGGATTTGAGTACGGACAGTTTCCATCTACCCGTTCTATCGGCCTGAATGTGGTTATCGGCCTATAAAAAACAGGAAATCCAGATCAGACTATAACGCACAAAATCAATATTACAGCAAAAAGAAATGAAGACATTTACTAATATATACAGGGTGATATTACTGGGACTGGGTGTGTCTATCCTGACCAGCTCCTGCAAAAAGAATTTTTCGGAGATCAATACCAACCCGAACACAAGTGAGTTTGCCTTGCCGCAGACATTACTGGCACCATCACTCACTAAAATCGTGACAGCAAACTCTAGCCGGAGCCAGCGTTTAACCAACGAACTGATGCAGGTAACGGTAAACATGGGCGACGGTGACGGGAAGATCTTCCGTTACCAGATCCTGCGCTCCGAAGCGGATTACCTTTGGAATAGCTGGTATGTGGAGCTGACCAATCTAAAGGATATTTATAAGGGTGGCGAAGACAACCAGAACCCATCATACATGGCTGTTTCCCTCATTTGCCAGTCATGGGTTTACTCCATGCTCACTGATACTTATGGTAATGTTCCCTTTACAAATTCCAATAAAGGGGGGGAAGGTAATTTTACGCCAACCTTTGACCAGCAAAGCGATATCTATAAAGGGATTTTCCAGATGCTCGAGCAAGCGAACACTTTGCTAAGCACTGCAAACGTGGCTACAAATGCGATAAAGGGCGCAAGCGACCCTGTTTTTGGTGGCGACCGTGCGAAGTGGCGCAAGTTTAGTAACGCGCTCTACCTGAGGTTGCTGATGCGTGTTTCTGCAAAAGCTGAAACAGGGGCTATTGCTAAAATCAAAGAGATAGTAGACACCAATGCGGCCAATTATCCGCTGATGGCTGGCAATGAAGATTCCGCTGTTTTAAGGTGGACTGGCGTAGCGCCTTATGTTTCTCCTTTTGCTTCCTGGAGAGATGCCGACTGGTACACGCCTAAATTATCTAGTTTTTTCGTCAATAACCTCAACGAGTGGAGCGATCCGAGAGTGGCACGCTGGGCAACGGTTGCCAATGGCGAATATGCGGGTATACCGAGCGGTTATGCGCCGGGACAGGCACAGGAAGGTAAATCAACTTTTCCTGTAGCACTGATGACGGAGCCGTTATTAGGCAATATCCTCAACTATGCTGAGTTGCAATTAATCCTGGCCGAAGCTGCAGCAAAGGGTTATGTCAGTAATAAAACTGCGCAGAGTTATTATGAAGCAGGGGTTACCAGTGGTATCACCTTTTGGGGATATACTGTTCCTGCAAACTACCTGACTTTCGAGAAGATCAAATGGAACGACAGTTATAGTCTGACGCAGAAAATGTCGCTGATCCATCTGCAGAAATACTACGCGCTGTTTTTTACCGATCTGCAACAATGGTTCGAATACCGCAGAACAGGATTCCCCCAGCTGCCGAAAGGAGCCGGATTAAGTAACGGTGGTGTGATGCCGGCAAGACTCAATTATCCTGTTTATGTACAGGCAGCTAACAGCCAAAACTACCTGTCGGCCGTTGCCGCACAGGGTGCAGATCTGATTTCCACACAAGTATGGTGGCAAAAGCCCTAACCAAAGGTTCCAGCTGAAAATCTAAAACAATAAGATAACGAGATGAAATACAATAAAATATATAGTTTGCTGCTGCTTTTTATCCTAATGATAGGAGCAGGCTGCAAAAAGAATAACGAAGCGGAAGGTACTTTAAGCCCTATTACCTCGATAGAGGATGTAAGGACTTTATATAACGGCGCGGACCTGACCATTACAAAAAGTCAGCTGATGGAAGCGACAAAGATTACCGGAACGGTGATCTCCAATCCTGATTCCGGCAACGTGAAAACCGGACATGTAGTAATCCAGCAGATAGCCAGGAACAGGAAAAGAGGAATAATTCTTTCCCTGACCGATGCTGCAGGTTATAAATTGGGAGATTCATTAACTATAGTGATAGAAGGAAGCACATTGAAACGGCAGGATGGCAGTTTAATGCTCACTAACCTGGCTGCGGGTGCGGTAACTAAAGTAGCATCAGGGCGCAACCGTACGATCACTGTTACTTCAAGTTATGAAATTGCGCAGAAACCGGATCAATATGAAAGTACGCTGGTCAAAATCAGCTCCGCTACGATAAACCCGGTTCCACTGCCTGCAGAGGTGATGGCGGGTGATAAAAGTGCAGTGAACGGTGCAGATAGTATCATGATCCATACCGAGGCTACAGCAAGTTTTGCTTCGGCAACAGTACCAGCCAGCGCAAGTTTTACCGGAATTGTATATGCCGGGCCGCAGGTTGCAGGCAAACCGTCTTACCAGATCTGGCCGCGGACTAGTGCTGATATTACTGACCGTATCGCTCCGGTAGATCCGAACGGGCCGCAGCTGGGCAAATTCCCGGTAGTGATAACGGGTTTTGTGAACGACAGTAAAGGGTCTGATGGAAATAATGAATACTTCCAGTTCCTGGCTACCCGGGATATCGATTTTACGAAGACGTCAATGGCAGTAATTACCTGTACCAACGCAGGTGCCGCAACGCCATATCCCAATGCTGCCCCTGCGGGTGGCTGGGCAACAGGCGGCGGAAGAACATATAAGTTTAACCTGACTACAGGAACCGTTAAAAAAGGAGAGTTTTTCTACGTTGGCGGCAGCGGTAAAAAGATCAACGGTCCGAATACGACCGACATCAGCAGCTCAAAATGGATCCGTTCAATTGCCTATGTAACCAATGGCGGAGATGGGTTTGGAACTGCGTCGAGTGGTTTGCTGCCGAATAGCGGTAACGCCGGAGGGATAGCTGTTTTTGAAGGAACCAATATTACTGAAACCTCCGTTCCGGTAGACGTGGTATTTTTTGGCGGCACTGGTAAAACAACGATTTTCAATGCAACGGATAACTTCGGTTACCGCATTGTGGATAATGATCATTATCAGACTAAAGATGTAGCCGGTACTGCAGAACAGCCGTTTTTATTCCAGGGAACAAACACGTATATCATCCCTCATCAGTCAACTGCCGATCTGGGGATTTTCGTGAAACTTGGTGGTACTTATAATATCGCTGCAAAAACCTGGGATGTACCAAGAGCGTATACTTTTTATTTAATGAATGCAGCTTCGGCGGTTACAGAAATAGAAACAAACGCTGTTACCACATTAACTAATTAATGATGGGGATGAACGGGGAATTGTTATTACAAATGGCGTTAGTAAATTAATGATACAATAAAGATGAACAGAAGATTATTCTTACAAAAGATAAGTTTATTTACAGGCGGGCTGATGATCAGCCTGCCCGCTTTTCCTTTTTCACTGCTGAGCAAAGGGAATACGATCAAAGGAAAAGTAACCGACGGGAAGCGCGGTATTGCTGGTGTGGTGGTGTCTGACGGGTACAGTGTTGTAGTAACTGATAAAAAGGGAGCGTATAGCTTTGAAGCTGATAAAAATGCCACACTTGTCTGGCTGAGTACGCCTGCGGGCTATGAATTTATTGCCGAAAATTCTATAGCCAGGCATTATTATCATTTGGCTGCGGAAAGCAGTTACGATTTCAAATTGAAAAAACTGAATCAGGCCGATGATCACCATAGATTTATTCTTTGGGCAGATCCCCAGATCCGCAATAAAAAGGATGTAAAACAGATGATGGAAACCGCAGTGCCCGATACGATAGCGGTGATTAAAAGTTTAGGAACCGATGCCCCGGTACATGGTATTTGCGTGGGTGATATGATCTGGGACTTTGCGGAGTATTTTGCAGATTATGATAAGGCAGTCGCACTGATGGGCATTCCTTTTTTCCAGACGCTGGGCAACCACGATATGGACTATCGTCAGGGTGGCGATGAGACGTCCGACGTGACCTTTAAGGCAAACTACGGACCTACTTATTATTCTTTTAACAGGGGCAAAGCACATTATGTGGTAATGGACAATGTACGTTATCTGGGTACGGAACGGGAATATGATGGTTTTTTTACAACAGAGCAACTCGCCTGGCTGCAAAAAGACCTGAAACATGTAGCGAAAGATCAGTTGCTGATCATCAATGTACATATACCGGTATATAACAGTGTACTCAATAACAAGGATTTTTATCAGGTATTATCAGGTTTCAGTAATGTCCATATCATGTCGGGTCATACCCATTACAATGCCAATAATATCACCAACGGGATCTTCGAGCACAACCACGGTACCGTGTGCGGTGCATGGTGGACAGGCCCGATTTGTGAAGACGGTACCCCAAGGGGATACGGTGTTTACGATGTAGTCGGTAACGACCTGAAATGGTATTATAAGTCGACCGGGCAACCTAAAGAACACCAGCTCAGTATTTACCTCGATCGCCTGGAAGGGCAGACCAGGATGATTGCGAATGTATGGAACTGGGACCCCGAATGGAAAGTAGAATATTTTCTGGATGACAAACCGATGGGCCTGCTTAAAAACGAAATCGCGTATGATCCCCTTTCGGTTAAATTGTACAAAGGAGATAAGCTGCCTGCCGGCAGACACTTTCCGGAACCAAGGGAAACTGACCATTTGTTTGTAGCCAGGTTTGAACCTTCGGTAAAAAGAGTCAAAGTAATCGCAACAGACCGGTTTGGCGTTATATACACATCCGAAGAAACTGTAGTTTAAAATTTTGGTAAATGGCAGTGGACTGTTACACTGGTGGAATGTAATAACTTAAAGCCTCATCAAGCTTTTCGAAAGCCCCAAAGAGTTGGATACTCTTTGGGGCTTTTTTTTACGGCTATACCTTTCGCCACCGCTTAAGCAGCTAATCCTAAATATTTTTTTTGTCAGTTCATTTGGCAATTTTATAATGAACGAACGTGGTAATTTTATAATACGCAAAGAGATAGCAGCGCTGGAATTACGAAAAAGATAATTTTCTTTTTGATCGTTTATTTTTCATAGAGATCTAAAACATATGTCCGTCAAGTAATTGATTTACAGTTTTCTATTAGCCTACAAATCACAATTAATATAAATTTTAACAATTAAAAAACAGTTATGGATTTTCAAGAAGCGCAAGCAAACTCAGAAAAGAATTTGAAAACTATCATCAGCAAAGCCTGGGAAGATGAAGCTTTCAAACAATTATTAATCAGCGATCCTGTAAAGGCTATCGAACAGTTATCGGGACAACCTTTGGACACAAAAGGAAAGACCATAGTTGTTACTGATCAGACAGATCCTTCTACAGTATACATCAATATTCCAGCTAACCCAGATAATGTAGAGTTAACTGATGCTGATCTGGAAGCTGTTGCAGGTGGAGGTGAAGTTATTATTCTCTTTACTGTTCTGTGTGTTGGTTGGTAATAAACCAATTCAGTTTTAGCTGAACAGTCTACCGATCTTCTCAAGTTATTGCTGAACTGGTTTGTATATGCCAGTTTAGCAATACTTTCTTATAAAATCCAGCTTTATTTTGTAATCAATGCAATTCTGAAGATCTTAAAGATTACAAAAATTAAGGTGCTAATCATAGCTAATGACCAATTAAACGGCAAAATATTGCTACAACATAATTAGAAACGGTAATTGCTACTTGTAACGCCAATATATTTTAGTGCATCATATTATGATTTCATTTTTTAAGAAGTTGTATTTTAATGGATTAACCCCATTTGAAAAATTAATCGTCAGCAGATCATATGATTGCTCTTTTACAAAGAAGGAGGACCTCGATTATTTGGATTACTGGAAAAAAAATATATCAACTGAGAAAAGTGATACCTCTTTCAATAAATATTCTTCAGCTAACAAACTCGATGATTCAAGTATTTCTTTGATGCTTTCAGACATCAGCTGTTCAGAAGAAAATGTTGCCTATCCTGCATGGATTAATTTGCTGAAAGATGTGCTGAATCGTGTAGATGCGAACGTAATTCCTGATGCTACACATCCGGAAGCAGCATTTTACCAGCTATTTTTTCCTTTTATTGATTACTTTTCTGAGAAATTACAGGAAAACATCGGCTCGTCAGCTGTTCATCTCAGCAGTGATGCAATCGCTCAGTTGAATACTGGTCTGTATGATGGCTTGTTCAGCATTGCACATCCGGTTCTGTTTCATGAGTTCAATGAATTTCCCGGGAACGCATCTCCGGCTAATCTGCCCGATGATTTTTATTATAAAAAATTTGTATTTGCTGTGCTTTCAAATCAGTTTCGCTGTCTGTTTGACAAATATCCGCTACTCGCAAGAAGGCTTGCTACTAAAACGTACAGATACCTGGATTTTATTACTACTTTACTGCAGCGGTTTGATAAAGACAAAGGTGAGCTGGCCCGCTTATTACAGACAGGACCGGAGCTCATCACGAAATTTGAACTCAACTCCGGAGATCAGCACCATGGTGCATCTACCGTAATTATCGAATTTGAAAACGCTGAAAAAGTTATTTACAAGCCAGTTAATTCTGGTATTACAAATGCGTATAATCAATTGATCAGCTGGCTCAACCAAAGTTTAAATGAAGAACTTAAGACATTCCGGGTAATTGATAAAAAAGACTATAGCTGGTTACAATTTGTAAATCATTCCCCCTGTGCAAATCGTAATGACATCAGGCGGTATTATGAAAGGGCCGGAGTTCTGCTTGGAATAGCCTACTTTCTCAATGCCAATGATTTTCATTTAGAAAATATTATTGCTGCTGGTGATTGTCCTGTTCTGATAGACCACGAAACCATTGTAACTCCAAAGCTGAAAACATTGGATACGGAAGAAAGAAATACCGATAACGCTATTTTAGGTACTGTCTTGGAAACAGGGCTTATCCCTATTAAAGGTTTAAATATAGCTTCTCAGCTGTTTGGATTTGGTTCTTCCCTCTTAACACCTGAGTCCATTCCGGCTTTAAAAATAAAAAACACAAACAAAGACACGATGACTCTGGTCACTGAAATGGTTACTGCTAAACAATACAAAAATAATAAACCGGTTCTTAATGGTACCGTCCATCATTTGTCAGATTACCAGACAGAATTTACCTTAGGTTTCCAAAGATTATATGAGCTCATTTTAAGCAATAAAGCATATTTACTATCTGATAATTCTCCAATTAGAAATTTTTGTAATGTCAAAATACGGTTCGTTAACAGGCCGACATTGGTTTACCATAAAATATTAAGGATGCTCGACCAGCCCCAATATCTTTCCGACGCTACAAAATATGGAATACGGATGGAAATTCTGGCAAAGGCATATCGTAAAGCAGAAAATTGGTCGCCTATAATTGATTCCGAAAGAGAGCAATTGTTAGCAAATGATATACCTGCTTTTTATATGAATACCTGTGATAGTCATCTTACACTTGCCGATACGAAAATCGATTTGATCAAGTTAAGTGCAATAGAAAATTTATATACAAAAATACGTAATGCCAGTCATGAAGATTATCTGCGCCAAATCGAGATAATCACCTCGAACATTGGGTTGTAATGAAAATTCAGTATCAATAATTTAATGTTAAGATAATTTATTCGCTTTTAATTTTTTTTGCAAACTAAATTAATGTTATTTTAGTTGAAATAATCTGGTTTAAATTGAAATGGAATATTGTAAAAACTGTAATAACGGGATTTCGGGAAATTATTGTTCCAATTGCGGGCAGCCTGTCAAACTTAAAAGAATAGATGCACATTATATCCTGCATGAGATCACGCATGTATTGCATTTTGACCGTGGCATTTTTTATACAATAAAACAGTTGTTGGTTAAGCCCGGTCAAAGTATCAGAACCTTTATTTCTGAAGACAGGAGTAGGCTGGTAAAACCGGTGTTGTTTATTGTGATCTCCTCATTGATTTATTCTGTAATCAATCATTTTTTTGATATTGACGAAGGTTACATTAAATTCACAGATACACCTGACGGGAACGGTTCTTCCGAAAAAACAGCAGTCAGCATGATTTTCGGCTGGATACAAAACCATTATGGATATGCGAATATTATTATAGGAATCTTTATTGCGCTTTGGCTGCAACTGTTCTTTAGAAAATATAAGTATAACTTCTACGAGCTATTGATTCTGTTGTGCTTTGTAATTGGTGTTACAATGCTTTTGTTATCTGTATTTACTCTTTTTCAAGGTGTAACAAAAGTTCCGGTTTTACAGGCTTCAGCTGTTCTGGTCGTTATTTATACTTCCTGGGCAATCGGACAGTTTTTTGACAAGAATAGATTTCTCAATTACATAAAATCATTGGCGAGTTACGCATTGGGCATGATGACTTTTACTTTTTCTGCGCTCATTTTAGGACTTGTTTATGATTACCTGAAACACAAAATCTAATTCCATAAACGCTCATGGGTCGTAAAAAAATACATTTTTACCTGCATACCTTTTGCCGCTATTTTCTGGCGACAATGATTATCTCTTATGCCTTTGCAAAAATATTGGGCACACAATTCACGAGTCAGCCAGGTACATACGACAAGCCCGTAGGTATGCTCAGCGGCTTCGAACTCACCTGGTATTACTACGGCTACTCCCTCTGGTACGGGCTGTTTATCGCGGGTACACAGATCGCCAGTTCCTTGCTTTTATTTTTCAGAAAAACTACCAGATTGGGCATCGTCCTGTTTCTTTCCTTTATGGTTAATATTTTACTGGTCGACTTTGCTTATGATATCAATGGAGCTAAAGGGTTTGCACTGCTCCTCACAATGATGGCGCTGTTTGTTTTCTTCTCTGAATTTCCACTTTTTATTAAATATTTTTTAACTGAGCCGCCTTTGTACCAAGACCAGGAACGGCCCTCATGGGTCAACAAATTCAGCAAAGTAAAGTTGGTGTACATTCCGCTTGTTTTTGTTGGGTTCTTTTTTTTACTGAGCACGTTAAAAGATAAATTCATGGGACAAAATCAGTTCTACGGAACCTGGCAAAATACAGACAGTACTGCACAATATCACCGGCTCAACTTCGAGGCTTCCAATACTTTTAAGGTGAATGCATCTTGCGACAATGCTAAAATTGCAAGTGGTAAATATGCTTTTACAGAAGATACCATCAAGTTAAAAGCCTTTACCAAAGCTTATCAGAAGTTATTAAACAATGATAGAACGAATCTTATCCTTACCGCTGATACTACGCAAATGTATGTCCTGATCAAAGGTAAATATGCTATAAACCATAATCTCCTGGTGATCCAGACCGATAGTGCCAAACTTAGCTTTAAAAGAATTCGCTAGTATTAAAGATCAGAACTAAACCGGCAGCCCCACTTATGACTCATTACAGGCACACGGTTTATTCCAATTTCGCAGGTGCTTTTGCAGAAGGTTAGCTGATGCAGCGTCATCTGACCAGCTAATATGGTCATGGTTAATTGCTTTATTTAAAGGTGTTTCTCGTGTAGCTTAATTATATGCTTAGAGTTTCTGCTTGCTGATACCCAAATGTCAGTTTAATCGTGCTATTTGACATTTTGCTGAGGACATGGATTGATAAATTTGTTTAGGTAACACGTTCAGCTGTTGCCTTAATACCTAAAATCTCAATTTTATGAAGCGTGTCCTATTTCTTTTAGGTGAAATGACTGATCTCGATATCGAGTGGATGATCAATACAGGTCATAAATCCAAACTGTGGTATGGTGATCGGCTGATCTCCCGTAACGAACCCTTAGAAAATCTCTATATCGTATTGTCCGGCAAGTTAGCTGTAACCGGCGCATCAAAAGATGCGGGTGAAATAGCCCGCATTGGCCCGGGAGAAGTGCTGGGAGAAATGTCTTTTATTGAGTCGCGCCATCCTTCGGTTAACGTGTTCGCAGTGACCGAATGCGAAATATTTGTACTCCCCCGAAAAAAAATTGAAAGCAGGATACGTTCCGATGTCAGCTTCAAAGCTGCTTTATACTATTCCATTGCACTTTTTCTTTCAGACCGTCTCCGAAAAACTACTTCCCAATTAGGGTTTGGTGATCCCGAAGAAGAAGACCTGCTGGATGGCAATTTGCTAGATACTGTGAGTCAGGCAGGGAGCCGGTTCGATCAGATCCTGAAGAAATTTGCTGAAGTATAATCCTTCAATTGGAGATAGATCTTTTACAGTTATCAAACGGCTTTACTTATTGACTCAATGTATTTATGAAGGGTAAAATAGTAGTTTTTACATTAACAGTCACATCGTTTTATCTATCTGCTTTTGGTCAGCAAAAATTGATGGGGGATTTAGAATCTCTGAGCAGGGTGATCCTGGAGAAAAGTCCGGCTTTGAAAAGAACTGCCCTTCAAATAGAAGATGCCCGTGCAGATATCCAGGCGGCACGCAGCGTCTTCGATTTTCAACTGGCATCAGGTATTAATGCCAGCAGGTCCAGCCTCAGTTTTATTGATGGCGACCCAAGGAAGCAGTTTTTAAGTTCGAACTTAATCGGCAAAAACGGTAATTTTTATCTTGCTTCTGAAAAGAAGTTCCAGACAGGAACAACGGCAAGCGTGCGGACAGACTATTCCATTGCGTCCAGTAATCTTCCTTTGAATGCTTTCAGCCAGGTAGTCGGACCCAATATCGCTAACCATACTTCGGCTGCAAACCTTACGATTAGTCAGGCCCTGCTGAGAGACCGCGGCACGAAAGTCAACACCAGCCAGATTGAGTCCGCCAAACGTCTGCTCGAAAGCGCAGAGAATGATCTCGCGTTCAGGCTTGCCAATGAATTGCTGCTGATGGGAAACGCCTACTGGCAGTATCTTGGAGCTTTTAAAACAAAACAGATATTTAAGGAGAACGAAGACAGGATCAGGAATGTGCTGGGCATGACCGAAGAGCTGGTCAAAGCAGATAAAAAACCGGAGAGCGACCTCCTGCAGATCAGGGCTGATTTAGCTGAACAGGAAAGGCAATCGAACCTCGCGAATCAAAACCTGTACAATGCACGGATTAACCTCGGGCGCGTGATCGGTGTTGATGAAGATGCCAGTAGTGCCATCTCCGATCCTCTGGATGATTTCCCTGTAACCGCAGATTTTGCACAGGCAACGACCATCAGGCTCGATACCCTAAAAGCTGCCGCCCGCCGATACCGCCTGGATATCAAAGCCAATGCGCTCATCGGGGAGTCGCGCGATTTGCAGCTCATTGCAGCGAATAACGCGAAAAAGCCTATACTGGACCTCTCCGGATTTTTAACCTATGGCGGTGCAGCAGCAGGCGGGGGGCTCAGTCAGTACTTTAACGCGTTTGGCAACAGGCAGGGTAAAAATTATATAGTTGGTGTCGGGTTAACCTTTTCCTTTCCTGTAAACAATAATCTCGCAAAAGCGAACTATATCAAAACCAGGGTTGCGCAAAACGATCAGCAAATTGCACTGGCAGATCTGAAACGAAATATCGAGTTGAGTGTCAGCACTGCACATAACGATTTACTGAACAGTATTTCTGTACTCAACAAATCTAAAGAAAGACTGATCTATTCTCAGCAGGTTTTCAGCAATGAGCAATTGAGGTTCCAGAATGGACTGACCACCTTGCTCAACCTCATTATCTTCCAGGACCGGCTTACCGAAGCACAACTGCAGTACCTGCAGGCACAGCAAAATTTTTCTGTCGCTGTAATCCAGCTGCGCTATGAAACGGGGATGCTGATCCGAAATGATAAAGGCGCTTTACCGAGTATGGATAAATCGATCTTTTATTCGCTACCTGATTTTTACTAAACACTATGATTTATGTCTCAAACCTTTTATAGAAAATCGGCATTAGAAAAGCTCTCCACGCCAGAAAAATTAGATCAGCTGATCAAAGTTACCGGTTCGAAAGCGTGGGTAGCCCTCATTACTATTGGTGTGATCCTGTTTACTGCGCTTGGCTGGTCGCTTTTCGGGCATGTAAAAACAAAGTTAAATGCCTCCGGTGTATTGCTGGGCGGAGATGTTTATGAAGTTGTATCTACTTCCCAGGGACAGTTAATCAAACTGAACGTAAAAATCGGTGATCACATCAAAGAAGGAGATATCATCGCAAAGATAGAACAGGTACAGCTGCAGCAGCAGATCGATGAAGCGAAATCATTACTTGCCGAGCAACAATTCGAGCTGAGCAAAACCCGCTCTTTCGGCTCTCAGGATGCCCAGTTACAGGGTGATTTTGTAACCAAACAAAAAAACAGCATCCAGGCACAGATCGGATCAGAAAAAAAACTACTGGCATTTCTGCAAAACCAGCTGGAAACTGAACGTGCCTTGTTTAAGAAGGGGCTGATTACCAGGGCGCAGCTGGCCAATACCGAGCAGCAAATTGAAACCTCGTCCAATCAGATCAGTAGTTTAAATGCACAGCTCGTTCAAACGTCCTCACAGAAACTGACGCTGGATTTTGATGCAGACCAGCGTGTTAACCTCTTAAACCAGCGGATTGCACAAACACGAAGACAGGTTGCCAACCTTACCGAACAACATGATATTGCATCCAATGTCAGGAGCCTCTACAGTGGTGAAGTGGTCGAAGTGCTGGCTGATGCCGGTATCGTGGTAGCACAGGGATCGCCATTATTTAAGCTTAAATATGCGAATAAATCGAACGCCAAATTAAGGGGTATACTCTATGTGCCATCGCAGGACGGTAAAAAGATCGAGGTGGGTATGGAAGCACTTGTCGCCCCCTCTACCGTACAGCCCCAGGATTTCGGTTTTATGAAAGGTAAAGTGATTTATGTTTCCGACTTCCCGATCACCCAAAAGGGAATGATGACCTCAGTGAAGAACGATCAGCTGGTTCAGGGGCTGCTGAAAATGGGGGCACCCTTTGAGGTGCATGTCGAATTTGAAAGGGACGCCGCTTCCTACAGCGGCTTTAAATGGACATCGGCAAAAGGCCCTGATGTTTTTATCAACGAAGGTACTTCCTGTCTGGGTAAGATTACTGTGAAGTCTGAACCGCCGGTTACTATCGTTATCCCTGCCCTTAAAAAATTCTTTGAACTCTACTAATACCCGCAGCAATATGATGATTAAGGATGTTTTATGGAATACAGAAAATGACAAACGGGTCACTACGCCCACAGTACTGCAAATGGAAGGGGTGGAGTGCGGCGCAGCAGCTTTATGTATCATACTGGGATATTTTGGTAAGACCGTCCCGCTCGAAAAACTGAGGATCTCCTGCGGTGTTTCCCGTGACGGGCTCAAGGCGTCCAATATCCTGAAGGCAGCACGGGAATACGGGCTGAAGGCAAACGGGTTTTCGAAGTCTATACCGAAACTTCAGGAACTGGAGATGCCAGTGATCATCTTCTGGAACTTTAACCATTTCCTGGTGCTCGAAGGGTTTAAAAAAAACAAGTTTTACCTGAGCGACCCGGCACAGGGAAGATACAGCGTAACCAAAGAGGAGTTTGATGATGCTTTTACCGGTGTCGTGCTGGTTTTCTCGCCCACACCAACTTTTACAAAGGGGAATGATAAAATTGGCCTCATTCCCTCCTTGTTCTCCCGTATCAGGAACTCCAGATCAAGTATCATTTATATTGTGCTGGTCAGCTTGTTCCTGGTGATACCGGGACTGATCATCCCGTCTTTCACCCAGGTATTTATTGATAAGTTTTTAGTGAATCAGGTATCAGGGTTTGTGATGCCTCTCCTGCTGGTCATGACAATTGCTTTATTGCTGAACGCAGTGCTCGTTTCGATCCAGCAATACTACCTGCTGCGGCTCGAAACCAAACTGGCTCTGGCTACAACAAGTAAATTCCTGTGGCATGTTTTCCATTTGCCCATTGCCTTTTTTACACAACGGTACAGCAGTGAAATCGGCAGTCGCGTAGCGCTAAATGATAAGGTGGCCAAACTGCTGAGCGGCGACCTCGCCAATGCTTTTCTGAATATCATCGTGGTGGTGTTCTATGCGTTGTTATTGTTTTCTTATGATGTGCCCCTAACTATTATCGGTATAGTGATGGCTACGATCAATATCGTCGTATTGCGGTTTGTTTCAAGGGCGAGGAAAGACGGGAACAGGCGGTTGATCAACGAGAATGGTAAGTTGCTGGGTACCACTACTTCCGGTATCAGTATGATCGAAACACTGAAAGCATCTGGCCGGGAAAATGACTTTTTTATCAAATGGTCGGGTTACCTGGCAAAGGTAATCAATGCAGAACAGGAACTGGGATGGCTCTCTGCGAGGCTGAACGTTGTCCCGCCATTTTTACTGTCTTTAACCAACACCCTCATCTTGGGAATCGGCGCTATGCGCGTGATGGATGGGCAGATGACGCTGGGTATGCTGGTCGCCTTTATCTACCTGATGAACAATTTTTTAAAACCAATTAACCAATTGGTGGCTGTCGGAACTTTGCTGCAGGAAACCGAAGGGGATATGAACAGGATCGATGACGTGTTAAATTACGAGGTGTCCGGCGAGTTTATTGAGCCAGCGGCAGCAACGGAATCGGCAGAAATGACAACCCAGAAGGGACCGAATAAACTGATCGGACATCTCGCTATTGAAAACCTGACTTTCGGTTACAGCAGCTCAATGCCTGCTTTGATAGAAAATTTTAGTTTACAGATCAGACCGGGCAGCAGGGTCGCCCTGGTTGGCGGGTCGGGAAGCGGAAAATCTACGATTGCCAAACTGGTTGCAGGATTGTACGAACCCTGGGAGGGAAAGATCCTGTTTGATGGTGCGTCCAGAAAGGATACGCCAAGGGAGGTGCTCACCGAATCTGTGGCTGTGATTGATCAGGAAGTGTTGATTTTTAAGGGAACAGTGGGCGATAATATCTCTTTCTGGGATAATAAAATGCCGGAAAAGCGTATAATCAAAGCCGCGCATGATGCCGAGATCCATGATGTGATTGCCTCCCGCGCAGATGCGTACGAAAGTGAGGTCGCAGAAAGGGGGTCCAATTTTAGCGGTGGCCAGCGCCAGCGCCTCGAAATAGCCCGTGCCCTAACGCTCAATCCATCAATTTTGATATTAGACGAAGCAACCAGTGCCCTGGATGCCAAGTCAGAAAAATTAGTGATGGACAATATAAGGAAAAGAGGATGTACCTGTCTGATCGTAGCACACCGGCTCAGTACCATTAAAGACTGTGACGAAATCATTGTCCTCAAATTCGGGAGGATCATAGAAAGGGGCACCCACCAGGTGCTGATGGAGAAAAATGGCCTGTATGCAGAATTGATTAGTTTAAAATAAGAGTATATGTCAGCAAAAGAAATGGTAAGTCTAAGTGTGGAGTCCGCTTTTGTACTCGACCGCACAGATAAATTTTGGAAAGTGGATGCCGGTGAAGTAGATGTTTTTTATGTCTCCATCGGCGTGGACGGCGAATACCTGAGCCAGCTCACTCATCTTTACCGGGCATGTGCGGGTGAACTGATTTTTAGTTTGTTATATCACCAGGCAGACCCGCAGGTTAAGCTGATTTGTGTTTCTGCTGATGCCGGTTTGATGGAATTTGATTACCACGAATTTTATGGATTTGACTTTGCTGATTTGCAGTCCCGGCTCGAAACATGGATTGCCAGTCTCTCCGTTGCGCTGTTTAATAGTAAAAACCTGCCGAGGATATATAAACCACTGACAGAGAATGCGGGTTGCCTGCTCAACATTAACGACGTGGCTTACCCTGCAAAAGGTATAGTATGGTGCAGGATCACCGAAGGGGCCATTACCCGGTATGGGGGATTATTCTGGGAACCCAATAATGTACAACAGGCAATTGTTTTTCCGGTAAGCAATATCCTTTGGGTGCAGTCCCTGAAAAATGGCAGTGAAGTGGACGTGCTCGAGTCTATACATGAATTACAGCATCAGAACCATATTATATTTACCTTAAATGAGCTGCAATCCGTTTTTTATAGCAGGATCATTGAAAATTACCTCGCACAAACGGAAGAAGAAGAACTTCGCATCCGGAAGAAAATTACTGCTGATCAGAATAACCTTAATTCCCGACTGTATGAATTGGTAGACGTTGCAGATGATCACTTTGTAGAGGAGAAAGATACAGGCGGGGCGGGTAAAGAGCAGCAGGGCCATATTTTGCTGTCCACCTGTCAGTTAATCGGCGACGAGGCAGGTTTTAAATTTGTCAGCCCTAAATTGATGGAGGCATACAGCAGTGGCTATAACAAACAATTATTTGCTATTGCACAAGCGTCTGCGCTTAGGGTCAGGAAAGTGATTTTAAGAGGCAACTGGTGGCACGAAGAAAACGGTCACCTGCTGGGGTTTTTCGGGGAAGATAAACACCCTGTGGCGATGATCCAGAAAAAACAAAACCAATACCAGCTGGTCGATTTGCTTAGCCAGACCAGTCAACTGATAGATGCTGATGTGGCTAGTCAGCTGGACCCTGCAGCTTATATGTTCTTCTTCTCATTTGATACTAAAATGGATTCGCTCAGTAAAATATGGCAGTTTGCGATCCATGGCGTAAAAAAAGATGCCAAATTTTTAATCCTTGCCGCATTGTCGGGAAGTGTAATTGGTTTGTTGGTGCCTGTCTTATCGGGTAGGATGTTTGATGATGTGATCCCAACAGCCGACCGCTCCATGTTGTTCGAAGTATTTGCGATACTGCTCATTATTGGTATCACCAGCACTTTGCTGCAGCTAGTTCAGGCAGCCTTGCAACTCCGTGTAGAAACAAAATCAAATGTTAACCTGCAGGGCGGGCTGATGGACCATTTAATGCGGCTGCCTGTTTCTTTTTTCAGGAGATATACCGCTGGTGATCTAACCAATAGGGTTTTAAGCGTAAATGCCATCAGGCAGATTCTGTCCAATACAGTGATGACAACCGTTTTGGGCGGCGCATTTTCTATCGTGAACCTCGTTCTCCTTTTTTACTATGATTCCAGCCTGGCCTTACTGGGGTTGGGGCTGGTATTGTTTGCAGTTACTTTTATTACGGTGGTGGGCTGGCAGAAGCTGAAATTCGACCGAAAAATATCAAACCAGCAGGGCGATCTGCAGGGTTTTTTATTTGAGTTTATATCCGGTATAACCAAAATCAGGATTGCTGGGGCAGAGAAAAGGATATTTTCTTTGTGGGCCGGGTATTTTGCAAGGCTCAGGAGGTTTGGTTTTAAATCCGGGACCTTCCAAAATTATATCCATGTATTTAATGAATCGTTCCCATTGCTTACCAATATCCTGTTTTTTGCTTTCATTTATTATATGATTAGCAGCACCGATCAAACAAAAGTGGTGATGATTTCTATTGGTTCGTTCATGGCTTTTATTACTGCTTTTAACCAGTTTCTCAATGATTCCCTGCGGATGAGCATGTCTATCATTTCCTCTTTAAATGTCGTCACGCTCTACGAGAGGGTAAAACCTATTTTAGAGGAGACGCCAGAATCCACAGAAAATTATGCAGATCCGGGTGAACTGAGCGGTGATATTGAGCTGAATTCCATTTCGTTCCGTTACGACGCAGCTTCTCCATTGGTGCTCAACAACCTGTCCTTAAAAATAAAAGCCGGGGAAATGGTCGCATTTGTTGGCCCTTCCGGATCGGGTAAATCTACTATCATGCGCATCTTACTGGGATTTGAAGTGCCAGAGTCAGGTTCCGTTTATTATGACGGGAGCCCTTTCGACTCCATGAACAAAGACCTGCTGCGCCAGCAAATCGGCGTCGTGTTGCAGAACGGAACGCTGATGTCGGGCAGTATTTACCAGAACATTGTCGGCAATTCAGAGCTTACTCTCGAAGATGCATGGGTAGCCGCACGTATGGCAGGGATGGAAGAAGATATTCAGTCTATGCCAATGGAAATGCATACGGTGGTCAGCGAGGGTGCAGGGACCTTTTCTGGCGGGCAACGTCAGCGGCTGATGATCGCCCGTGCCATAGCACACAAACCAAGGTTGCTATATATGGATGAGGCTACCAGTGCTTTGGATAACCGCACACAGAATATTGTAGCCGAGAGCCTGGATAACCTGCAGGCTACGCGCATCGTTATTGCACACAGGATCAGTACGATCGTTAATGCCGACCGGATCTTTGTGTTAGATAAGGGTATGATCGTAGAATCTGGGACGTACCGGGAGCTGATGCAGAATGAAGGGCTGTTTGCCGCATTGGCCAAAAGGCAGATGGTTTAATAGCTGCTCTCGTATATCGATTGCAATGCACCCAAGTTGATGGATTTACCGGCATCACAGTTTTTGTTCGCGGTAGGGGTAAAATAACTATGCGCGCCCAGGAAATCAATTTGCATTTTCAGCCACTCCCTTTCAGAACGCATTTGCTGATCGGACAGCAGCTCCTGGTAGAGGTTTTCTGCCTGATGGGCATACCCTTCTTCTCCGAGATAATATAGATCCGCATCGCAGAGGATCCTGCTTAATTGGTTATCAGGAGACTGCGGCATTTTTGTTGTCATGATCAATTTACAAATCAGCTCTATTTCCGCCTCATTGTATTGATATCTCGGCAAATACTTCTTTGCCAGTCTGCAGGAATGGACTTCATGGTCTGCACGGCTTAGCAGAAAACCGCTGTCGTGAAACAACGCTGCTGTTTTAAGTAGGATAAGATCCTGCCCGGTAATGTTTTCCGCACGGGCAATAATGACCGCTGATGCAATTACTTTTTTCGTATGGCTAACGTCATGATAAGTAATATGCGTGTTTAATTCATTTTTCAGTTTTTTGGTCAGGAAGTCATATGCTCTTTCGTAGTTCATGGTTTTAACGGGGGGGATTATTAATAGCTGGATAATTGTGGCTATGTGCTAATGTAAAACCTCATACACAATTGCTTCTTTGGCTTTGTTTTTTAAGCTGCGGCTGCCTACCAGCCTGCAATTAAACGACTGTTTTACAATTTCATAACACTGCTCGGAAATGAGGATCTGGTTTTGTTCAGCAATGGTCTGCAGGCGCTGTGCCGTATTTACCGTGTCGCCGATAACAGTAAAATCGAGTCGTTTAAGGGTGGTTGATCCGATGTTTCCATAGATCATTTCCCCACTGTTAAGACCGATGGACACTTTTGGTGCAAAGTTTTGCTTTGCCGGAAGTGCGGCAATCTGTTCCCGGATGGCCAGGCTCGCTTCGATTGCCCGGTCTACATGATATTCCCCTTTAAATACCGCCATGGTGCAGTCGCCGATAAATTTGTCTACAGTACCGTTGTGGGCAATAATCTCTTTTACCATCACATCAAAATAGGTATTCAGCAACCCCACCACCATATCGGGCTTGTACTGTTCGCTGATTGCAGTAAAACCGCAGATATCAATAAATACTACTGTTCCCTCTATATTTTCATTTGCCGTAAGCAGATCTTCCACCACCCGCGTATCCATAAAATGCAATACCTCTTCATCTACATACATTTTTAAGATGTTGTTTTCTTTAAGGGCAATCATGGTTTCTTTGATATGGTTCACATGGGAGATGGTCTTTTCGATAGTTGCTTCGAGGTCGCCAAAATTGATAGGCTTGGTCACGAAGTCAAAGGCACCCTTGTTCATGGCCGAGCGGATATTGTCCATATCCCCATATGCCGAAACCATAACAGCCTTAATCAGCGGGTTGTCCTTGTTCAGTTTAGACAAGAGCGACAAACCGTCCATTTGCGGCATATTGATGTCGCTCAATACGATACAGATATCGGAATGCCTGCTCAGGATTTCCAGGGCATCTAATCCGTTTGCCGCAAACTCAAACTGGTATTGCTGTTCGCGTATTTGTTTACGGAATTTTTGCCTGATGAGGATCTCCAGATCTGATTCATCGTCAGCTACTAAAATCTTGGTCATATCTTGTGTGGACTTTATAGTATTGCTTTACGTAATATAATCTTTATCAATGGTTTTACAGTTGCTTTCGCGTCCCTAAATCACCGTGTTTTTTGGTCATCCGAATATTTTTGTTACTGGCGGGTTTCGCCATATTTTTTTTTGTCGGCATAGGGGAGCTGGCAGTAGCACTCAACTATCTTTTTACCGTGTCGCTATTTTTTTATAGGTATCGTAATCAGGAATGCAGAACCTTTTCCCAGTTGCGTATTTACTTTTATACTCCCCCCGTGTGCTGTGATAATATCATAGGATAAAGACAAACCTAAACCCGTTCCTGAACCTGTAGGTTTAGTCGTAAAAAAGGGCTGGAAAATTTTGTCTTTCAGCTGTTCCTGTATGCCGTTGCCGTTGTCTGTTATTTCAATGCGTATCAAATTGTCTTCCTGCACTGTACGGAAACCGAGCACAGGCGAGAAGGTATGGTTGAGTTCCTTTTTTTTCTCCGACATGGCGTAAAAGGCGTTGGTAATTAAATTAAGAAATACCCGTCCGATATCCTGGGGTACAATTTTAGTTTGGGGAATGCTTTTATCAAAATGCCTTTCTATTGCGGTGTTAAATGTTTTGTCTTTTGCCCTTAAACCATGATAGGCCAGTTGTAAATATTCTTCTGCCAAACGGTTGATATCTGTTAACTCTGATAAACCGGCATTACTCCTTGAATGCTGCAGCATACCTTTAACGATGCTATCGGCGCGTTTGCCATGGTGCACGATCTTCTCCAGATTATCGATCACGTCTTTAGCTATTGCCAGGGCTTCATCAGGATTATGATCATCCAGCTCAATCTTCATTTCGGCCAGGAGTTCCTTGCTGACTTCAGCAAAATTACTGACAAAATTAAGGGGGTTCTGGATCTCATGGGCAATGCCGGCAGTCAGTTCCCCGAGTGATGCCATTTTTTCTGATTGTACAAGTTGTGCTTGTGCAGACTTAAGGTTTTCCAGGGAATCTCTCAGGTCTTTTGTCCTTTGCTCCACTTTTTCTTCCAGTATTTTCTGCTGTTGCTGTGCATGGATCCGTTTTTCTTCAGACAACTGTAGCACCAGCTGCGCTTTCGCTCTCACTTCCGCAATCATTTCCCGGAACCTGAAAGATACATAGCCCATCATACCCAATGGAGGTGCAAGGGTATAAATCACCACGAATATCATTTGATAATGCAGGCTTACCGTTGCAGCGAAAATATAGGTGATCAGGAAAATCAGCGCCAATGTAAATCCCATTACAATAGACCATTTCGCCCTGTTAAGCTGATTGACGTTGGATAAAAGATAATAGGCGGAAAGCAGGATAGGAATGGCACTGCCAAAAATAAAAACAAACTGGTTTTTGTAAAACATACCACCAAAAATGATAACCACAGCGATAACCAGTAATAGGATAATGCTTCTGCTGATACTTTTGTTAAATACCTTCGCCAGGAGATAAGGGACAAAAGAAATGAACAGTATGGCGGATACCCCATTGGTGAAGTCGAATATAATGTACGACCAATGGCTGGTGTTTTCTCTGCTGTTTAACCATAAACCAATTGATAGAATAGCCAGAAAGGATGAGCCAATGGTAAAATTCCTGACATTTCCCTCCCTGGGGTTCAACAAATAAATCAGTAAAAATAAAAGCGTCAGTACTGTGGTAACCGATATAGCGAGTCCGTCGTAAAATGCCGTCTCTGCCCAGTATTTCATATAATACTGATGGTAACGCTGGTTGGTCAGCATTAAAACCCGCCTGAAATTCCGGTCATAACCTCCCGTCTGCAGCTGTTCAGCTGTGATGGGATGGGCATCTGTTACTTTAATGGCCAGTGTATAGACCTTGTTCGGTTCGAGGTGGAGTGCGTCAGGCACTTTTTTAAAGGCCGCATTGTCCCTGCGTGTGCCGGAATTTGCGGTTGGGTTCCCAAAATCATATAGCTTTCTTCCATCAAGATAAACGGTTGATGCCGTCCATGATTTATTCATGATGCCCAACGCATCTGCACTAACAATGCTGTCTGCGCTGATTTTTATCCTGAACCATCCCTGCACTGTTCCATCAGCGTGGGCGTATTGGGTTGTCAGCTGGCCAGGGTTTAATACCTTCCAGCCCGTAGTGCTGACTTTTGCCGCAGCGAAGGCCACACTATCTGCAGGATTAAACACCCATCCATCCAGGTTGCTCAGTACCAGGTTACCCTTAACAGGATCAAACTGTGATGAGCTGAGGCGGACAACGGTATTTTGTGCATGAGTGTTGCTGCTGATAATAAACAAGAAAAAAATAATGCTCCGAAATACAATGCTGATGAAGTTATCCATGTATCAAATGAAATATAAGAAGGCAATTAAATCTTATAGCTAATATAACTTAACTAATCCCGGCAGAATAGTGCGGATCCCGCAAATGGGACGAATCACCGGAAATTCAGTTTTATTGTCATTTTTCTCGAACTTTTCTGCTCTACATTTATCTGGTCGGACAATTATTTTCTTTAAATCAATGAGTTATGGAACCTACAAGGGATCAGCAAATATTAAGTCGGGTTTTCCAAAAAGCCTGGGAAGATGAGGGTTATAAAGAGGAATTGCTTGAACATCCTGTTGTAGCAGTAGAGCGTATTGCGGGGCAAGCTATCAGTTTAAGAGGCAGGAAGCTGCTTGTCTCTGACCAGACGGATCCTGCAAAGATCTACATCAACATCCCCTTAAAACCGGATGCTATGGATGATGCGGAGTTAACTGAAGATCAGCTGGACCATGTTGCGGGTGGGGGAGAACCGGATCCCGGAAACTTGTTCCCGAACCCACGCGGAAATGGCTAAACCTCATCAACCAAATTGATCAATTAATGGGCTTTCACGCCCATTTTTTGTGCGTGCAATTTTGGTCCCTCCCAATAAACCTTTGCTCTATTTTAAAATCGTTGTTCCGGTGATGTCAGGTTTGTCGTTTTTTTTGTCATGTATAACTAGTCATTTATGGATAGATTTAGTAAACGCTAAATTTTTTAAACCATTTATCTACCTAAAAGAAAATATATATGACTGGGTTATGCTGTAAAATAAATAAAGTTTCTAATTATTATCGCTTGATTTTCCCTTTTGATTTATTTAAATTAGAAGAAGAAAGTAAGTGGAAGATATTGGTTCTTGTTGATTAACATGGTGATATCTGGTGTTGGAAAAAAATAATAGTATTCATGTCTATATAGGTAAGTATATGTTCGAAACTAAATTTAACAGCTCTTCTTCGCAGGATGAATTACTCCGGGCATTAAAAAAACTTCGTGATTTATTATCTGTCATTTCAGTAAATGATTCCATGAATGGAAATAGAGGTCTGAAAATTGACATTACAGAAGAATTGTTTAACAATGCCCGGAAAATTACGGCCTTTGTGGATGAAATTGAATCTGGTTTTGTGCAAAACCAACAAGAAAACGAAATCCCGTTGATATTTGATCTCTATGACCAAGTTCCTCAAATCAGGAGTATCTGCATCAATGAAATTAATCCGCAGGCCATCTCCAAGTCGGACATACGCTGGCTGATTGCAATCGAAAAAATTGTATTGAAAGAAATTAATAAAACTGAAATAAATTTGATCGGGCTGGCCTATCAGGTTGCAGTAAGTGAACGCCAGCTGCACCGGAACATCAAAAAGTTTTTAGGGCTTACGCCGAATAACTATATCAGGATACTCAAGCTGCACAAAGCAAAACAGCACCTTGAACAGTACACCTTCAGGACAATTGCAGAAGTTTCTTATGCGGTAGGCTTTAATGACGCCCATTATTTCTCTAAAATATTCTTTAATCAATACGGTAAAAAGCCCAGGGAGATTATTCCTGCAAAGTATTGATTAACGCTGCATTTTTCGCACCAACCAAATATGGCCAGGTCTCCTTCGTAAATTCACGATATATCATTAGTGTGATACTACGATACTTTTGATAAGTGTTTAGCCAGCAATAGATTGTCCCGCGGTATCATTTTTGATTTTAATTGCCTTGAATATACAAACCGATGAGGCAAATAATTTTTCTGTTCCTGTGTTTTTTTTTCCTGTCACCTGTCTTTTCTCAAACGAAAAATGAAAGAACGACCTTCGCGGAAGCACTCAGGAAAGCTGGTGATGCAGGGTCAGATACTGCGATTGTTTCGTCATTTTTACGGTTAAGTACTCAGTTTTTTACACTTGCTGAATCAAAACCCCGTTTGCTGGACAGTGCTGCTTTTTACGCCGGTAAAGCAGAAAAGTTAAGTGCATCCATCCGCTTTACCGAAGGGCTTGCCAAAAGCTGGCTTTCCCTTGCAGCAATTTTGCAGGCTAAAAATGAGATCAGACAGTCAGATCTTTATGCGGGTAAGGTAATCAGCCACTACAGTGACCAGAAATATAATAACCTGCTGGCACAGGGTTATACACAGCTTGGAGATAACCTTCCTGATGGAGAAAAAATGTCAGACCAAAAAATTGGTTATTACAGGCATGCACTAATGATTTATGATAAAACGGACCACAAGCGTGCGAAGGCCGGGGTGCTGATCAAACTCGGAAATGTTTATTTAATGGGCGGGCAATATCAGGCCATGATTGATCTCCTTAACGATGCGCGCAGGCTGTACGAACAGTTGCAGTATCCGGAAAAAGAAATGGACCTGGAATGGCTGTATGAACGTTTTGAATATGCTTACCTGGGTAAAGACAATTATACAGAAGCATTAAAATACGGGCTCCAATCGGTCAGGATCATCGAAAAATACAAAGACGTTTCCATGAAAGCGTTTCGGATCTATAATAATGTAGCTTTGCTGAACAGCCTTTTAAAAAGGTATGATACGCAGATCTATTTTTTGAATAAAGCACTTCCGATCGCACGAAAACAGGAGGCGCTGAACAACGACTCTACGATGGTTGCCCAGGTACTGGGCAATATGGTCGTCTCTAAAATTGCTCAGGGCAAGCCGGCAGAAGCGATTGGTTATTTACAGAAAATAGGCGACCGTTACCCGCATAATAACCTGGGCTGGAGGCATTTTATCAATAAATATTATTTGCAAGCCTATACCGAGAACCGGCAATTTGCGCAAGGGGATCGCTACTATCAGTTAGTGGTTAAACAAACCGGAGAACTGGATAAATTCCATGCCCACCAAACTACCAACTATAATGCCATCATCAAATACTTAACGGCCACCAGGAAGTTTGATCTGGCATATAAATACCTGGCGCTAAATGATACGGCCTGCCGTAAAAATAGCCAGGTCGACCTGCTGGCCCGCAACTACCTCGACTGGTTTCATGTAGATTCTTTGAGGGGTGATTTTGGAACAGCCATCAAACATTTTCAGCAGGCGAAGGTAATAACTGATTCATTGGTGAGTACCAAAAAAGCAACAGAGCTGGCTGATTTGCAGGTAGCTTACCAGACAGAGAAAAAAGATGAAGAAATCAGGCTCAAAGAACAGAAAATATTGCTGCTCAATAAACAGGCGCAGTATCAGCAAGTCAGCCTTTTGCATGAAAAAACAATTAAACATGTAACGTTTGCCGGGCTGGTAATGCTTGCGCTGCTGCTGGGGGTAAGTTATAATCGCTACCGGCTTAAACAGCGTACCAATATCCAGCTGGAGGCACAGCAGGACCGCATAAATGGGGCTAACGAATCGCTGCGGCAGTTAAACGATTCGCTGGAAACCCTGCTGGGCGAGAAGGAGTGGCTGCTCAAAGAGATCCATCACCGGGTAAAAAATAACCTGCAAATCGTTATCAGCCTCCTCAATTCACAATCTGCCTACCTCGATAACCAGGATGCGCTGGATGCGATCAGGAACAGTCAGCACCGGATGCATGCCATGTCGCTGATCCACCAAAAGCTATATCAGTCAGAGAACCTGGCAACGATAGATATGTCGGTATATATCCGCGAACTGGTAGAATATTTAGGGGAGAGTTTTAAGCAGGATAAAAGCGTAGCGATGGTCATGGAAGTGAGCCCTGTAAAGCTGGATGTTTCACAAGCGGTGCCACTCGGTCTGATATTAAATGAGGCGATCAGCAATTCGATCAAATATGCTTTTAAGGAAACAAAAAATGGGCGGATAGATATCGTGCTGCGCCCGCTAGAAGAAGATCAATACTTGTTGTGCATCGCTGATAATGGAGTTGGCTTGCCAGATGGATTTGATCCTTATAATACAAGTTCTCTGGGTATGAGCCTGATGCAGGGGCTGAGCCAGCAATTGGAAGGTGATTTTTCGCTGGAAAATGAAAACGGGCTTAGGGTATGTGTCACTTTTAAAGCAACGGGACTGAATAAAATGAGGTAATACCAGGGATGCAGATAGCTGAAGTCAATTTAATGAAACCGATTGCCGGGAAGAATACCCTGTTCTTCGTCGGCAAAAACCCGCCGGATGGGAAGCACTTCAAACCAGAATCGGTCAAACCAGCAATTTGGTTTTTATTATACAGTGGTGAAGGCTTTACTGGAGACCGGGTTTACGGCAGCCACTGCCGGACACCGTTAAATAACATATATTTATTGTATAAATGGCTCTGAAGAACTCTGGGCCATTTTTTTTTACGAACCAAATTTTTCAATCATCAGGAGGGTGCCGGGGTACCTTGCTGGTGCTTATCTCGCTTTATATCTGGTAGTTGGGTAGATTGGTGCCTGTGGTGGACAGGGGTTCCAAAATTCCCGCTGACTCAAAATATTGTTGCAATAATAATTTTTTTTCAGTAAGTGTTGTTTTTACACAAGTGATTTATTACTTTAGATATACCGTTTTAGTAATAACCAGATATAACTTGTAATCCAGACTTTCGCATACCTCCTTGCGTCAGGGTAAATTACAATTTTTTTAGCCGCTGCTCCCTGTTGCACGTTAGCTTCCGTTCCCGTTTTTAATATTTTGCTGTTGCGATTTATATCCTGAACACAAACAACTATTAACTAATTGACCTGAACACCACTCATTCTTTTTAACTATATGTAAATACTTTACCCGCTTACCACTAACCAAATATATTCTTATGCAACGAAATCTACCACTTATCAAGAGGATGGGAATCCTTTTGCTCATGAGTCTGTGCCTTGCTCTCAACGTAAAGGCCCAAACGAAAGTCACCGGGAAAGTCATAGCCGGCGACGACAAAACTCCAATCATTGGCGCTTCAATCAAGATTAAAGACGCACCCGGTGGGACTACCACGGATGCAAACGGGATCTTTGCCCTCAATGTATCGCCGAACGCCGTACTGGTCATCTCTTTTATCGGTTACACTACCAAAGAAGTAACCGTTGGCACCCAATCCACTTTAAGTATTATGCTAGACCCTGTAAAAAATGATCTCTCGGAGGTTGTAGTAACAGGTTATACCACCCAACGGAAAAAGGACTTAACAGGTGCCGTATCCGTGGTCAACATTGCCCAGCTTAAATCACAGCCGGCAGCAAGTGCTATCGAATCGCTGCAGGGTAAAGCTGCCGGTGTGGCCATTATTACCGATGGAGCACCAGGTTCCACCCCGCAAATTAGGGTCCGTGGTACAACCACCATCAACAACAATGATCCATTGTATGTAATTGACGGAGTACCTTATGAAGGAAAACTTTCCTGGTTAAGCCAAAACGATATCGAAAGTATGCAAGTGCTGAAAGACGCATCTTCATCATCTATCTATGGTGCAAGAGCTAACAACGGTGTCGTAATCATCACCACCAAAAAAGGTGCAGTTGGTTCGCCAAGAATATCACTGGATAGTTATTATGGTATCCAGGCACCAAGAAAAAATACCTTCCCTAAAATGATGTCGCCTCAGCAATACGCTGATTATCTGTTTGCCGGCTACAGAAACGCAGGTTTAACGCCTTCAACAGGTACTAACTATGGTACCGGCAGCAGTCCTACATTACCAGAATACCTGCTTGCAGGATCTGCTACAGGACAGAACATTACTGCAGCTGATGCAGACCCTGCTAAATACAACTACACCCGCGACCCGAATACTTTTTACCAGATCACCCGCGCCAACCAGCAGGGAACAAACTGGTTTGACGAAATGACCGAAAGTGCACCTACTCAAAGTTACCAGTTAAGTGCTACAGGTGGCGGTGAAAATGCCGTTTACAGCTTTGGCGGTGGTTACCTTAAACAAAAAGGAACTATCAAAAACACTGGTTTTACCCGTTACAATTTCAGATCAAACACACAGTTTACCGCATTAAACAATAAACTGCGTTTCGGTGAAAATGCCCAATACAGTTATTCAGAAGGTTTTGGTTTTGGGGTTAACCCAAATGTAGCCGGAGAATACCAGGATGAAGGCAGTCCTGTTTCATGGGCATACCGTATCCCTACTATTATCCCTGTGTATGATATCAGAGGTAATTTTGCAGGCAGCCGCGGCAGCGGATTAGGAAATGCAGAAAACCCGGTTGCTGTTTTATACCGTGCTAAAGACAACATCAACAGAAGTAACTTCTTCTTTGGAAACGTTTTCGGTGAATATGACATCATTCCTGGTTTAACCGCACGTACCAGCTTCGGTTTACGTTACGAAAACTATAACGGACAAACTTTGCGTTATCCAAATCTTGAGTTTCTGGAAGGTAACAACTCTAATAACCTGAACGAATACCAGGGGTATACTACAGAGTGGACCTGGACCAATACTTTAAACTATAAAAAGACTTTCGGTAAACATGTATTCAGTATTTTGGCTGGTACAGAAGCTATTCGCTCGCGTAACAGACAGCTTAACGCAGGCAGAAACGATTTCTTCTTACTGGGCAGCCTTGATTATTATTACCTGAATGCAGGAGCATCAAACATCAGCAACAGCAGTACTGGAACCATCGGTTCTTTGTTCTCTTTGTTTGCTAAAGCAGATTACTCTTTCAACGACCGTTACCTGTTAAGCGCAACGATCCGTCGTGACGGATCATCAAACTTTGGTCCGGATAATAAATACGGCTACTTCCCTGCGGTGAGTGGTGCATGGAGAATTTCTGAAGAGGATTTCATGAAAGACAATTCGTTGTTTAGTGACTTGAAATTCCGTGTAGGTTACGGACAAACAGGTAACCAGAGAATTCCTAACTTCCAATATCTAAGCAGGTTCCAGAGTGCTATCAACAGTGCTGGTTATCCCCTTGGCGGCGGTAACAACGTCATATCAGGTGTTTACCAAAATGCATACAGCAACCCGGCAGTAAAATGGGAGTCGTTAAGCTCACTGAATATTGGTTTGGATTTCACAGTTAAAGGTGGTGCGTTAGACGGATCGATTGACTGGTACAACAAAAAAACATCAGATATGCTTTACCCGGTGCCATTGCCTTCTACAGCTGTTGGTATGGGTTCTTCACCATTTGTTAATGCTGGTGATATGAGTAACAAAGGTATCGAGATCAACTTAGGCTACCATGTTAACCGTAACAATGATAACCCATTCAAATTTGATGCTGGCGTTAACTTCTCAAGAAATATAAATAAAGTGCTTAAACTGGCCGATGGTATTACCAAACAGCCTTATGGTAACTTCAGAAGTTTAACTACTTCAATTTTACAGGCAGGACAACCTTTCGGAGCTTTTTATGGCTATAAAGTCGCCGGCATCTATCAGAATGCAGGAGATATCACTGGTAACCCATCTTACACAGGTGCAAGGGTAGGTGGTTTCAAATATCAGGATATTGACGGTGATGGCGCGATCACTCCTGGAGACAGAACAATCATCGGTAACCCGAATCCTGATTTCTTATACTCTCTAAGCTTAAATGTTTCTTATAAAAACTGGGACTTAGCGATGTTCTTTAACGGTGTTCAGGGTAATGATATCTATGAGGCTACCCGTTACTTTACAGATTTCCCAACATTTGACGGTGCGAGAAGTACAAGATTGCTGGATGCATGGAGCCCTACAAATACAGGCAGTACCATCCCTTCTCCATATGTAGGGGTATCTGATCTGGAGTATGCATCATCAAGTTATTATGTACAAAACGGAAGTTTCTTCAGAATGAAAAACCTGCAGGTAGGTTACACGCTTCCTGTGAAAGCTTTAGGTACTAAATTAGGTATCAGCAAAGTGCGGATCTATGCAAGTGCAACCAACATCTTTACCATCACAAAATATACAGGTCTTGATCCTGAAATCAGCCAGGAGTCGGACACTTTCTCGGTACCGGGACTGGACAGGGGTATTTACCCGTCTCCACGTCAGTACCTGTTAGGTCTTAGTGTTGGTTTTTAATTTTAAAAATATAAGAAAATGAAACAGTTCAAATATATAGTACTCATCGCTGTCCTTTGCACCGCACTGTCGTGTAAAAAGGATTTTATTCAAGGTAGCCCCCAAGGGGAGTTAATCACCGGAAACCTGACTTCACAAGATGGGGTAGAGGCTTTACTCACTGGTGCTTATGGTTTGTTAAACGGTAACGTAAACGGAACCTGGGGAAATTACGGGGCCGCTCCAAGCCAATGGTTATTTGGTGAGGTAGCTTCAGATAATGCGCATAAAGGCAGTAGTAATGGCGATCAGCCAAATATGAACCTGATTGAGCAGCATTCGCCAACCAGCACCAATGATAACTTAGCCAATATCTGGGACAGATGTTTTGAAGGTATCCAGCGTTGTAACAATACATTGAGAGTGCTTACTGCATTACAAGCCGGACAAGGCAGCGTTAAATTTGATGATACGCGTGCAGCCCAAATTCAGGGTGAAGCGAGGTTATTACGTGCTCACTATTATTTCTTCCTGGTTCGTGTATTTAAATCAGTTCCTTTAATTACGGAAACAACTACAGATCCTGCAGTTGATAATACAAAAGATATCTACCCTGATATCGTGGCCGATTTAACGTATTCAGTAGCTAACTTGCCTACTACCAAACCTAAAGATCAGGTTGGCCGTGTAGATAAATACATTGCACAGGCTTATTTAGGTAAAGTGTTGTTATACCAGAAAAAATATGCTGAAGCATATACACAGTTAAATGCTGTGATCACTGCCAAACCAGACCTGGTTACCCTGTCTTATGCTGATAACTTTGATATCGACAAAGAAAATGGTCCTGAATCTGTTTTTGCGGTTCAGCACGCGGTAGGTACTGATGGTACAGGTGGTGATAACGGAAATGTAGGTGACATGCTTAACTTCCCTTATGCTGTTGCGTGCTGCGGTTTTTACCAGCCAACTATCGATCTGGCAAATGCTTTTAAAGTTGATGCTGCCGGTTTACCATTATTGGATGGTAGCTACCGTACTAACCCTTATGTATCTGATATGGGGTTAACTGGTGCTGCAAAAACTAATTATGTAGTGCCTACAACTTTGGCGCTGGATCCGCGTATTGATTATACATTGGGCAGAAGAGGTGTAGATTACCGCAAAGGTTATGGCTTGATGCCGGGAGATGCATGGATCCGTGATGCGGGTAATGCTGGTCCGTTTGTAGTGGTTAAAAATGTGCTGGACCAGGGACAGATTGGTGCGGGAACCGCTCCGGGAAGTACCAACGTAACGGGTTTAAATGTCAACCTGATCCGCTTAGGCGATATCTACCTGATGGCTGCAGAATGCTCTGTAGAAACAGGAGACCTTGCCAGAGCTTTAGTACTGGTTAACAAAGTAAGGGCGCGTGCTGCCTTGCTGCCGCCAAAAACCGTAGCTGGCGGTGGAGTTGCTGCTGCATACAAAGTAAGTCCTTATCCTGCTTTCCCTTCTGCAGATTACGCAAGAACCGCAGTAAGAATGGAACGCAGACTGGAACTGGCAATGGAAGGCCACCGTTTCTTTGACTTAGTACGCTGGGGTATCGCAAAACAAACTTTAGAAAGCTATTTCGGTTTTGAAGGCGGATATTTCAATTACCTGAAGGGAATCTCTATCGAAACAAGAGATGATTATTTCCCTCTTCCACAAGATCAGATCGACAGAAGTAAAGGTATACTTAAACAAAGCCCGGGTTACTAGTCAGCCACGGAATGTTTAATCGCCGGCCATGAGCAGGCAAATGCGTAACATGCGAAATGCCCCCAAATAGCTAAACTATTGGGGGCATTTTTTGGAATTCAATGACCTGGCCTATGCCTTGATTATCCTTTTTTTGCCATATCGATCATCATAGAGATCTCGTCAACAGCCGCTTCATTGCTGCCATCAAAACCCATCAGGCTAAACCTGATATTTCCTTGCGGGTCAATCACAAATTTCGCAGGGATTCCTTTAACCTTGTAATCGCCAACTACTTTGTTCACCTTCGTAGCCTCATCTTTCAGATCCATTAAAACCTGGAAAGTGTATTTCTGGGATTTAATATAGTCATCAGCATCCTTTACAGCCGTTTCTGTCTTCTCCCAGGTATGGATAAATAAGAACACCACATTCGGATCGCTTTTATATTTGTTAACCGCCATTTGCATTGCCGGGAAAGACGCCTTACATGGCGCGCACCAGGTTGCCCAAAAATCAAGAATCACCACCTTGCCTTTTAAACTCGCTAAGTTCACCTTGTTACCCTGCAAGTCGGTCAGCGTAAAATCAGCTGCCGTAGTTTTAACCATTTCTTTATTCAGCTTTTGCTGTAAGTTGGCAATAATCCCATTTCTGATCTCCGTTTTATAGGTATCAAAACCTGCTTCACTTCCTTTTACTTTGATATAAAGTTTTTTAAAAGTTTCGCTCATCTCGTCATTAGCCTTTCCTGATTTTACTGCTTCTTCCAGTTTTGCATAGGCTTCCTCATTTCTATTCAGCAGCATCAATATTTTTGCATATTGGAAATTAATTTTTGGTGATGGGACCTTAGAATTATTAATCGCAATCTCTGCATAGGCAAGTGCTTCTTTATATTTCTTCTGTTCAACCAGCACGCCAGCATAAGTAGAGCACATCCCTAAATATCCCGAAGCAGAAAACTTTGCTGCATTACCATCGCCCATTTTACCTTCAAAAAACGGCTTGGTGCTATCTATTGCCTTTTTGTAATATACAGCTGCATTCGCCAGGTCACCAGTACTGTAAAATACCTGCGCTAAACCACCATAACCATTTCCTTTCCAGAATTCTGCCTGTAATTTGTTTGCATATTCAATCGCTTTTGCGGTGTTCTTTTCCTTTGCATAATCATTTGCTATCGACGAAACTATATAATCATAGGCAATTAACTCTTCTCCGGACCCAACAGGCGGAAATTTTTTAAGCCAGATTTTATAAGCAGCTTCTTTAGCCTGCGGTGTTTTTAAAGTGTTGATAATTTCGCTTGCTGCCTGACTGCGGGCACGTGATCCTGTAGGAAACTTGGTTACTTGCGCCACCACCAGGGAGTCAGAAATCTTGTTTTGCTTTAAGCGCCAGTAGTAATTGATCGCCATGTCCATTTCCTGCTCCGTATTAGCCTTAGCCAGCTTTTGCAGTTTTTCGTTCAGTACCGCTTTGTCTTCCGGATTAGTGGAAGTGATCAGTCGCTCCAATGTAGCTCGGGTGCTATCTGCAGGGACAGTTTGTGCCTGCAGCTGACCAGCTGATAAAATGCCCAGCAGAGATAGTGCTGCTAATAGTCCTTTGTTTTTATTTAATGGTTTCATCTTTTAGTTTGATTATTTTTAATGGTTAGCAGGGGTTTAGTATCCCGGGTTTTGTGTCAGGTTGGCATTAAGTAATATTTGCGATTGTGGTACTGGAAACAATACTGATGTGGCTTTCCATGTAGTTGGTCTTGCCGCACTCAGTACCGCATCAGCACGGTTGGTTCTTTTAAGATCCAGCCAGCGTTGTCCCCATTCTCCAAAAAACTCCACTCTTCTTTCCTTCTCTACAGCTGTTAACATATCGGCTTGGGTCAGCATTGCACTTACACCCCCTAAGCCCGCTCTGGACCTGATGATATCCAAATCCGCCTTTGCGCCAGTAAGATTGTTTTGCTGTGCCCTTGCTTCTGCACGGATCAGGTAAAGCTCTGCGAAACGAAGTGTTACGCTGTATTCATTTCCTGTACCGGATGCTACCTTATATTTTGTAATCGCATAATAAGTCCTGCCAGCAATTGTCTTTGGAGCAGCCCAGTTTGTTCTGCGCAAATCCGTAGTGCTCTCAAAAGATTGGTATGTATCAGTATTTAAAGAGTAAGTTGGAACTACCGTCGCTGCGGTTACATAATTAGACCCAAAAGCGGTAAAGCCATTGATATTGGCAATCTGCCAGATCACTTCGTTGCTGGTATTTACAAAAGCCAACTCAGGTGCAGGCAGGCTATAGACATTTGATGTAATCACCTGTGTAGCCTGGGTTTCTGCAGCTGCATAGTTCTTTTGATACAGGTAAACACGTGCCAGTAAACTTGTAGCCGCATACTTGTTGATCCTGCCCCGGAAAGTTCCGGTATACGCAGCCGGAAGCAAGTTTTGCGCGTCAGTCAGATCAGTAACTACTTGCGCATAAACTGCCGAAGCAGCCGAACGTGGCAGTGTTGCATTTTCAAAAGCCGAATAGTCATCTTTTAATGGCATTGGTACATCACCATATAAATTTACCAGATAGAAGTAAGCAAAAGCACGCATAAATTTAGCTTCGCCCAGTAATTGGTTTTTCAGAGCTGGTGTAAGCGAGTTGGAGCTGGTTAATCCGCTGATAATATTGTTTGCATTTTTGATGAACCCAAAAGATGATTGCCACACATTGGCCGCATAGCTATTCGTATTAGTAATCGCATTGTTCGCGAATTCCTGATAGAGGGCATCGGTAGAATTATACTGCAGGTCGTCTGCAGATATTCCTCCTAAAAAGGAATAATAGGCAATTACTCCCGGAGCCGATGTACTGCTCGAATATAGTCCCAGTACTGTACTTTGTGCAGAGGCATCCGTCTTAAATGCATCTTCAAACAAGATCTGCGTAGGAGGTGCCCCAATCTCTACAAACTTTTTGCAGGAGGACATCCCCAATACCGCTGCAGCGATCAATGTTTTATAAATAAAATCTTTATACAATGTTTTCATGATTTTCTAATTAAAATGAGCAGTTAACACCAAACACGATAGTTCTTAGCGGAGGTAATACCTGTCCGATTGTTCCGGTACCTAAGCCGCTTGGTCCACCTTGTACAGTCGTCTCAGTATCGTAGATATATTTGTTCTTAGCCCAGGTATATAAATTCTGGCCTTGTACAAATACACTGGCATTAGACATCTTTAAATGTCTTACCCATTGCGAAGGGAAAGTATAGCTTAAGTTCACCGATCTTAATTTCAGGTAAGAAGCATCTCCGTATACTGCATCAGAAGAAGTATACAGGTTGTAAGAAGTGTAAATCGGAGATCCGGCATTTGCGGTAGCACCTGGTATTGAAGAATCAGTATTTGTGGGCGACCATCTGTCTAACCAGTAATCATTTTGGTTAACCAGTGCTCCCGGACGGGTGTTTAAGATTTGTGTTACGCCAAAACGGTGGTTAAATTGGAAGAACACACCCAGTTCAAAGTTTTTGTAACTGAACGTGTTGTTAAAACCACCAAAGAAGGGTGTCCCTAAATCTGCCACATACCTGTCGTTCGCATTGATGATGCCATTACCATCCTTATCCTCAAAGGTTGCTGTTCCATTAGCCGCATTTACTCCGGTGTAATGGTACAAACGGACAAGGTTGATCGATTCTCCAACTACGTAACTTGATGCATAAAATGATTTGTCAAGATCCGGGAACGATAATAGTTTGTTATCTGTAAAGGTAACATTCAGCGATGTTTTCCAGCTGAAGTTCTTTGATGATACGTTTGTAGTATTCAGTTCCAGCTCTAAACCTTTATTCTGGATCGTTGCCGGCAGATTCGACGTATACGAGTTATAGCCAGATTGTGTGGCTAAAGCAGCATTGGTAATCTGATCTGATGACCGGTTCCGGTAATAGTTCGCAGTAAATGAGATCCTGTCTTTCAGGAAACCCAGGTCAATTGCAAATTCCAGTTTCTTCGTTGTTTCCCATTTAATATTTCCATTAGGTAAGGTAGTTACCGAAGTAGCCGCGTTGCCAAGGTATGCTGTGGTCGACGAATACAGTGGCAGATAAATAAAGTTAGAGATCTGGTCATTTCCGGTAGTACCAAAACTACCTCTCAACTTACCGAAACTCAGGAACGAAAGGTTGTCTTTAATAAAATCTTCCTGCGAGAATACCCATCCGGCACCTACGGCACCAAAATTTCCAAAGCGGTTATTCGGACCAAATCTCGATGAACCATCTCTTCTGAAAGTAGCATTGAATAGGTATTTCTCTTTCCAGTCATAGTTCAGTTTACCGAAAACAGCATCGTATTTGTAAGCCAGGATATTGTTATAACTGATTGTTGTTGTTCCCGCACCAATCAACGAACCTAACAAAGCCTCGTTGCTATAATTGGTTCCGTTGATATACAGAGAGTTCGACGTATTCTTTTGGTAACTCGCACCAGCAAGTGCTGTTAGTTTACCCTCACCAATTTTCCTTACGTATTGCAGCGTAGGTTCAATAATCCAGTTTTGCGCCTTATTATTAGTAAACACGGCCGAACTGGTTGGGTTATTTACCGGGTTTTGTGACGATGCCGGGTTAGTCGTATTCTGATCAAGCTGTGTAATCGTATAGCCAAAGTTAGCCTTCGCAGTCAACCCTGGCAAGATATTATAACTTAAATTCGCATTGGCGATCATATTGGTGGTTACCCCGTTGTATTTTTTGAGTAAACTCGCTAAGGGGTTTGTAAAACCAGTTGCCCAGAATAATTTTCCGTTAGCATCATACAGCGGCAAGTTAGGAGGGAGGTTATATACCGAAGAAAGATCCGTTGTAGGAACATTCGTGTTTGCGTTGGTATAATTTATAGAAAATGATGCGTTGAACTTTTTATCCTTAGAGTTGTGATCAAGGTTCAATCTCGAAGAAAACCTGCGGTCGCTGTTATCACCAGGGAAAACAGTGCTCTCTCTGCGGTAGGCCGAATTGAAGAAGAAGCGCGTCTGGTCATTGCCGCCCGACATCGAAGCCTGCAGGTCAGTAATGTGTCCTGTTCCGCCGATAAACATCTTTTGCCAGTCTGTACTGCTGTTCTGGTCCCACACTGTCAAATCCGGTGCGTTCGTAGAATTTGGTGTGATCCCGTCGTTGCTAAAACCTTCTTTTCTCAAAGCCAGGTATTGCTGTAAATCGAGGGTTGGGATAAAACGGTTCACCTCAGTAATGCCGCTGTTAATATTTACGCCGATTTTAGTTCCGCCGGATCTGCCTTTTTTAGTGGTAATTAAAACTACACCGTTGGTACCCCGCGAACCGTAAATCGAGGTTGCATCTGCATCCTTTAAGATATCAATACGCTCAATATCAGAAGGGTTGATCATCCCGAAAGGGCTGATCCCTCCACTTGCACCCGATGTTCCGAATGCGTTAAGGTTGTCCGTTGCCGGCGAACCGCCGTTAAAATTGGTGAATGGAACCCCATCAATTACATACAGGGGGATACCTCCTGAAGACAGGGAGTTCTGGCCCCTGATCTGTACTTGTACTGCGCCACCCGGAACACCATTGTTTTGCGCAATCAATACACCCGACATTCTGCCCGATAAAGCAGCCAACGGATTGCCGACAGGCTGTTTGCTGATGTCTGCCGCTGTAATCGATGCAATCGAACCTGTACTTGTTCTCCTGGTCGTGGTACCGTAACCGATTACCTGCACTTCATTTAAACTGCCCACTTCCGGTTTCAGTTCAATTTTAATACTCGTTTGGTTGCCAATCAATACTTCGCGGGTGATGTAACCGATATAACTGATCACTACAACCGCATTTTTATCGTCGGGCGTTCGGATGCTGAAATGTCCGTTTCCATCCGTTGTTGCAGTCGCCGGGTTTTTTCCTTTAATACGGATAGATACACCAGGCAGGGGCAAGCCCGTCTCGTCGGTAATCATACCTGTCAGCAGTCCTTCTTTCACCGCAGTTAAAGTTTCTTTGACTTCAGCAATTTTAGCGATCAGGATTTTATTGTCTACCTGTGTGAAATTTAAACCTGTCCCTTTAAAAATCAGTTCCAGCGTTTCTTTCACCGACCTTTCCTTAAAAGGCAGGTTGCCCGTTGTCAGGTCTTTCAATTCATTGTTTCGGTAAAGAAACCTGAACTGGCTGTTCTGTTCTATTTTTTTTATGGCAGAGGTGATGCTTTCATTTTTCAGCTCCAGCGAAATCTGCACCTGTTGAGCGGGCTGGGCATTAAGGTCTACCGCCAAGAGAACCTGAAAAGTGATAAAAAGTAAAATAGCTGTAATTAAGCTGATGCGCATAAGCTGACGGATTAAATGTCGCGGGTTAGAGGCAGTAAAGAAGACATATTTCTTCCTGCTCTCTGCCGATTGTGCAGAAAAATACATAGTTTTAAATGTTTTAAATGAATCTTGAAAAATTGTTAAAACGCCTCAGATACAGTTAGCGCTGAATCTGAAACCTGACTCTCTGTTTAGCGACAGAGAGTTTTTTTATTCATTTAAAGTCGCAGCTGGTAAGGTTTTTTCATGTTGTTAGGTTTGTGATTAATTAGTTAATTTATTGATGGTGGTTTGGTTATTCTTCACATCCGTTGCCTTTGATGGTTATGCCGCCGGCAGCAGATTCATATTGAGCATTGTTATAAGAGCAGATCACCTTTAAGATCTCATCTAAAGTTTCCCCCTTTAAAAAAGTAGCCGTGAAGCGGCATTTCGCCACTTTGTTGTTATCAAAAACGATAGGGGTATTAAAACGACCGGATAAGATTTGTACAGCCTGTTCCATCGAGATATCATCAAAAAACAAATCACTTTCCTGCCACTGGATACTGTTTTTTGCGATTACTTTGGCCACATTATATTTTTTATAGCCCTTGTTAAAAACGATTTGCTGGTTTGGCGTAACGATACTCAGCATTGCCTGGTCGCCCAATACACTCACCTTTCCTCTGGTAACTGTTACAGTAATATCTTTATCGTTGTCATAAGCGCTGATATTAAAGGCAGTCCCTAATACCGTCGTTCTCAATTTACCTGTGTTTACCGTGAACGTTTTCGTCGCATCATGTTTGATATCGAAATAACCCTCGCCGCTTAAAACAATCTCTCTCTTGCTCTGGTCAAATACACTGGGATAAGAAACCGAACTGTTATTATTCAAAATCACTGTACTGCCATCGGGCAGCGTTACCTTTTGATGTTCGTTTGATGTTTTTACCACAACCATATTCACAGCCGGTCTGATTTCCGATCGGGTTTTCTTTGCTGTCGCAGTTGCGATTTTATCTCTTTTTGCTGGTGGATTGATGAGCAGCAAACCTGCGGCGCCAACAATAAAAATCACTGCCGCCCAGTTCAGCCAGTATTTGAAACGCAGATTTTTGTTCTTCGGGATAACCGGAGACCGGTGTTGTGGATTTGCAGCACTTACTGTTGTCTCTGTATGAAGAACCGTTGTACTTGTACCAGTTCTTTTTATAGGTGTGCCACTCCCTGATATGCCGGCAGTGACCGCTTGTGGGTCTGCAGAAATCACCTTTGCAAATATCTCTTCAGATTTGTTTGATTTTAATTCTATATCAGGACTGGCTTCCCAGATATTATCCAATACAAATTCTATATTGTAAGACTCATCATTATCCTTGAGCATGGCCATCAGTTCGTCCGATTCTTCCGGCGAACAACTTTTGTCGACATACCGCTGAAATAAGTAAGCAAATCTTTCCTGGCCCATTATTTTTTCGTGATTAAGCAAAGAATATTCATTCTATACTTAACATGACAACCCGGAATATAAAAAGGAGTAGTGGAAAACGGATTATTTTAAAATAAATAATAAAAGTGCCATCGCTTTTATGCCTCCATGTGTGTCTAAATGGATACGGATAGACTTTATCGCTTCTCTTAAATGAACTTTTACCGTTAAAGGAGAGATGTTTAGCTGCTCAGCTACATCTTTTTGCTTTAATCCTTCTATATGGCAGAGATTATAGACGGTTTTTTGCTGGTTTGGAAGTTTTTCAATAGCAGATTCCAGTAATCGTTTTGTTTCCCGGTACTCGATTGCATTTTCTGTTGCAGAATCAAGCTCAGTTTTGTCCAAATGAATCACATGATAACTTTTATGCTCCAGTGCAATTTTCTTTAGCGCATTTAAAGTATCATTTCTAACAATTGTCCTTAAAAAACCACCAAAATTAGCTACCCTTCCCAGAGTTTCCCGCTTTAGCCAAAGCTTAATAAACGTTTCCTGCACAATTTCTTCTGCCAAAGATTCCGATTGAAGGATCTGCAGTGCGTAACCATAAACTTTGTTTTTATAGGAATTATAGAGCAGGGCGAAGGCGTGCTGATCTCCGCTGGCAATTTTAGCCAGCAGCAGTTTTTCCTCCGCCATATCCTTTTCCATATGGCTAATATATTAAATTATTCAGTTTTTGAAATCGAATCAGTATTTTTTGCTGCGTTGTAGCGTACATTGACATCACTTGGTGCATAACCGTAATGTTTTTTAAACGCAAAAGAAAAATGGGAAAGATTTTCGAAGCCGGTTTCCAGATATACCTCTACCGGTTTTCGTTTTTTTTCAGCCAGGTGATAGTGGGCCAGGCTTAACCTTTTTTCAATGATCCACTTTTGGGGTGTAGAATTGAATGCTTTTTAAAGTCCCGTTTAAAAGTGGTCAGGCTTCTTCCAGACAGTTGACCGAAATTTTCCATTGTCATATTCAACATATAGTTTTTCTCCATAAAATCGACAAGATTAATCTTGTCAGATTGTGAAAAATCTATCAGGAAGTTATCAACTGTTTGATCAATAGTGCGAAGAATAGTCAGTGCCTCTTCAATCTTAACGGTCACCAGTTTTTCTGGTAACTCACTTTCCAGATCAAAATAAGGTACCAACGATGCAAAGAAGCTGTCCAGTAACGGATGTTTATCAAAAGTTCTGATTTTGTGTGTTTCCGGTTTGATTGAACCAAATGTATTTTTACTATAAAATTCCCGTAACCGCTGAGGCGTCAGTGAAATAACAACTGCCTTATAAGGTAATCCGTCTTTTGGATTTTTGATGAGGGTAGAGAGTTGGTTGGATGGAAATAAGAGTGTATCCCCCGGGTTAAAAATTGAAGTTTTATCTGCCTGTATTACCTTCATCTGACCCGATACTACACGGGCAAATGCATGGTAGCCTAAAACTACTTCCTCCTCGAAATATTTTTCCTCTATGCAAGATAAAAGAATCTCAGCATATTTACATTGTTGTTGACCTGCCATAGGATTGAAATGACAAATCTAGCATAATACCTGCGTTGTTAATGAGCAAATGTAAAACCTTGTTTGCAGCTAAGAATTTTTCTGCAAATGCATCTATTGAAAGCTGGTCCATTAAATCCATCACCTCAACTTGTACACCTGCAATTCCTGCCAGATTCTTTTTTGCTTTTTTTATACTTCTTGCGGGCACAATCACAGTGGCCCCGGCTGCAGCCAGGGCTTTTACCGTTTCTGAACCAATACCTGTATAACCGCCTGTAACTATGGCCGTTTTTCCCCGAAGGTCAATTCCTCTGATCGCATCTTCTGCTGTAGAGGCCGCATTAAATCCTGAACCGATTGGGCGCTGTAATATGCCGTTATAATTATTTTTTTCCATCTTCATCTTGATTCTGTCTGGTCAGGGGCTTTACTGTATTGTCTAACTGAATTACAATATGCTCCTTAACAGGGCAAAAAATTAGCTTTTATGTGTAAACTCTATCTCATAACCATCAGGATCAATTATCCATGTTGCATAATAACCAGGGTAGTATTCCGGGAAAACTCTTGGAACTTCCCTGATCTCCGCTCCAAATGCTACGGCCGCTTTGTAAAATGTATCAACCTCTTCATGATCTTTCGCTACAAATCCAACATGTACTCCGGCAGAGGCTGTTTTTCCTTCTTTCAGCCAGAAAAAGATAGTACTGCCATCACCAAAACCCTTCAGGTCGGGATGATTCCCTTCACCCTTGTAATCCATAGACATTTTTATACCCAGGGGTGCAAAAGCACCGGTGTAAAAAGCGACTGAGCGCTCGAGACTGCTTACTGTAAGAATAACATGATCAATCATAGTTGTTTTTTTTATTAAGCAAATATAACCGGTCACGCCGGGAAGCTGGTTTGTTTTAAAGGCCCATTTTGCTTTGTTAAGCAGGCCGTTTTTTTAGGATTTGATGGATTTGCTAAATGTTGATACAGCTAATGGGAGAAGTGTATGAAATTAAAGTCTTTTTTAATCTTCAAGCTGACATTCCAAAATGAAAATTACTGCGGCAGGTAACTCTATGCTCGCTAATATGAAGCGAATATTGCCGGAAAACTGATCCCGGTAACCTTTTCTGCGTAATCCCACAGTTTAGGAGCAGCATCTACATCCCTTACCGGCGTTCTCCGATCTGCTGTCGCCACATGGAGTAATACAGTCCCTTTAATTCCAGCAGTTCCGCATGCGAGCCAGCTTCAGAAATCCTTCCTCTCTCCAGCACATAAATTGTATCTGCATGCATTAAAGTCGACAGCCGGTGGGCAATCAATATTGTCATCTGTTCCCTGCGGTGCGAAATTTCGCGGATCGTACCAGAAATTTCCTCTTCGGTCAGTGAATCCAATGCTGACGTAGCCTCATCAAATATCAGTAACCTCGGTTTTCTCAGCAATGCCCTTGCGATTGATAAACGCTGTTTTTCGCCACCCGATAGTTTCATACCGTTCTCACCCAATATAGTGTCTATCCCATGAGACGCGCGCTGTATCAAACCCGTCGCCGAAGCCTTCTTTAGCGCCTCCATCAGCTCCGCTTCTGTTGCCAACGGATTTACAAATAACATATTCTCCCGGATAGAACCAGCATATAGCTGTGTATCCTGGGTAACAAAACCAATCTGCCTGCGCAGAGGATTGTAGCGGATTGTTTTTGAGCTCGCTCCATTAAACAGGATATCACCATTTACAGGGAGGTAAAGACCTACCAGCAACTTAACCAGGGTCGATTTCCCGGAACCAGAGGGGCCGACAAATGCCGCTGTCTGTCCGTTTTTAATCGTAAAGGATATACCATCAATAGCATTGTAGTTTGCCGTTTTATGCCTGAATACTACATTGTTGAACTCCAGGTTTTCCAGTACCCCAAATTCAACAGGATTATCCGGTCGCGTTTCTACCGGTTTGCGCATCAAAATATCAAAAGTCCTTAGTGATGCATCCGCTTCCCGGTAAAGGATAATCATATTGCCCAGATCCTGCAGCGGATTAAAAATCGCAGTGGAAATAAATTGCATTGCAATCAGCTCTCCCGTGGTCAGCACCTTCCTGAAGATCAGCCACAGCAAAATAAAGAGTACCGACTGTTTAAGCAAGTTTAACAGGTTTCCCTGGAAAAAGGAAAGCATGCTGACCTTTTTCGCTTTCAGCATTTCCAGATTAAAGATTTTCAGCGTCTGTGCATTCAGGCGCCTGATCTCCGAAAATGTAAGCCCAAGGCTTTTTACCAATTCTATATTACGCAAACTCTCTGTGATTACCCCGGCCTGACTGTCTGATTGGCGGTTGATTGATCGCTGAATGGCTTTCACCTTTTTAGAAATTAAGCCGGTCAGTGATCCCAGCAATACCACGCCGACAAAAAACACGGGTACCAATAACCAGTTTTTGTTGATACTATACCATATCAAAAAGCCAACGCCAACCGTAGAAGAGAATAGTATATTGATAAAAGCATTGATAAACCTTTCTGCATCAGTTTTTACCTTTTGCAATACAGAAAGCGTGGTACCGCTGCGGCTTTCTTCAAACTCCTGGAACGAAAGCCTTAACGTTTGTTTCAGCCCGTCATTAAAAATGCTCATGCCAAACCGGGCCACTACCTTCCTGGTCGTAAATTCCTGTACGGCCTTGCAAAGCTTTGCCGCAAAAGCGATCAGCAATGCGATCAACAACCAATAAGTAACTTGTGTGATCAGCTCATTTTCAGGTAAATGTAACCGGTTAGTAGAGTAGTCGTCTATAATTCTACCAAATATTACCGGATCTAATAAACTCAGCAATTGTGCAGCGGCAGCAAGGAAAAGCGAAAGGAAAATCAATAACCTGTGTGGCTTCAGGTATTTAAAAAGTATCTTCATGAGCAGGGTAGGAGCTTTGTTCTACAATCAAAACACCTGCTTTACGGAATGGTTTTTTTTATCAATTTAATGAGTTCTTACCGGTTCAGACCTGCAAGCTGAAAGCTCTTCCAACGATAGCTCTTCCTTCAATAGTAATCCTGTTCTATAGGTTAGCTTTTGCATTTGTTCCGTAGATCCGTGCTCTTGAACCTCGTAATACTTCACTCTTAAGATCTAAAGAATAGACATTCCGAGATAGCAGGACAGAATCCTAATAATAAAAAAACAACTTGGAGTTTGGTATCTTCAACTCAACCTTTCCCGGTTTAAAATCATCCATTTTCTGCAAATTCTTAAAAGGATACTTGAACTTAAAATATTGATCTTCGGGCATCTTTTTATCCTCATCGCCATCACAAACCCCATAAGTTAAAGCTACATCTACCTTTTTTGTCGAAAAATTAATATCGTAAGTATAGTCGAACTCACAGGTATCATATTCCTTAAAAGTAGCACCAATCAAAAACCAGTCGCCATTCTGATAGCGAAAAATGTCTTTGTGCGTACTGTAGTGCCTTGAGTTATGATTAAACGTCTGCTCGATAACTATTGTATTATTTTTTACATCCAGTCCAAGATCAATTCCTTCATCCACACAAAAACCACAATCACTGCTGCTTCTTAAAACAGTTCTGTTTTCCTTCCATAGCTTCGGCTTTCCGCCCACAAGCTTGCAGATATATAATACCCTGAAGTAACCGATCTGTCCATCCTTTTTATTGGTATTATACACATAGACCACTTCGGGCATTCCATCCTTATCCAGATCACCCTCTGCCTCTAATACCTTCGAATAGCCTCGTGGCGCAACGAAATTGCTCAGCTGCTGCGCAGAGGAATAAAGATTAAAGCTTAAAAAGGCAATTACTACTAAATGGAATTTTGTCATACTAAGACCTAAAGGATGGTATTTTTATAAATAATGAAGATTAATTGATAACCTATTAATCTGGTTAGAGTTTATCGGCGGTCATTGGTGTTTTTTTTATACGGGTCAGGTGTTTTTTTAATTTCTTAAAAGCGCTGGAATGGTTACGTTCAAGAAGCTCAATAACTACTACTCCATTTTTTGCAGCAGGTCCGTATTGTTGCATGACACTTGTATCTTTGAAGACATTTACCGACTTGATATCATTTGGATTTAAATTGTCCTTCAAAGCAGTACTATCGAGAACATAATCCTTTTTATTATGGGTGATGATAATTAATGGCGTAGGTCCATTTCTGACCGGGCCATCCAGCCTGATCACACCGGTATTTAGATTTACAGTATCAGATTGTGCCCTCGAAACTATGCTAACAAACATCAGCAGGAACAGGATTCTTATCATTTTCATAGTATTCTTTTAACAGGTGTTTTTATATAGCCCTGAGTTTATACCTAAATTTTCTTAAGGCATGGTAATCTGTATTTTCTTAACTAAGATATCACTAATTATGAAGAATAAATGAACTACAGGTAACTATCAGCGAATTATTTTGATACTTCGATCCTAATTTATTTACTAATATTATTAGTAATTGTCTTGCTTTGCCGGTTTCTATAGGTTATCTTCGCATTAGATAACTCAGCACGGTCAACGCAATAAAATAATTCATATGCTGTGTGAGTGCTAACGAGGTTATATCGCAAAAATCAGCTGGGTGAGTTAATTAGGGCATACGCACATGCAGATTATTCACAGCCCTGCAATGGTCACAAAGTGAAAACGAAAAGAACGGAAATGATTGAACAATTAAGTTTATTCCCGGAAGCGGGGCAGAGCCCGGGTCTGCCCGAAGAATTGCTGGAATACCATCCCGGTTTATTTACAGAGAAGGAATGCCAATTGCTATTGCATAAATTTATCGTACAGTCGCCATGGCAGCAGAAAGTGGTAAAGATGTACGACAAAGAAGTGATCACCCCGAGGCTTACTGCGTGGTATGCCGACAAAGAGACCTACGATTACACTTCCCTTCGGCGATCGGCACCAAATAACTGGACACCCGAATTGATGCTGATTAAGCAAAAAGCGGAGCAGTTCGCAAACATAAAATTTAACAGTGTGCTGCTCAACTATTACCGAGATGGCAATGATTCTGTAGCCTGGCATAGCGATAATGAAAAGGCATTGGGAACACATCCGGTAATTGCCTCTATCAGTTTTGGGCAAGTCCGCTGTTTCGATATCCGCCGAAAAACTGATCATAGCGAAAAGTATTCTATTCGCCTGGAAAGTGGTGCGCTGCTATTAATGAAAGGAAATTTACAGCAAGAGTGGGAGCACAGGATTGCTAAATCCACAAAGCCCATGAAACCACGGATCAATTTAACATTCAGAGTGGTGATTTAGTGGTTTGAACTTTACCTAAATTAGTGGTTACTTTGAACATATTCTTAGAACATCAAAATGGAAGATATTCGCAATAAAAATGATATTGCCGTATTTGTAGATGCATTTTACGATAAGATCAAACATGATCAGGTATTAGGGCCTATATTCTTTGGCGCTATAAAAGGCGACTGGCAACCTCATTTAGACAGGATGTATGCCTTTTGGGATTCGGTCCTGTTCAGTACGCCAGGTTTTGCCGGTAATCCTTTCGCCAAACATGCCGGTTTAAGAATAGGGCAGCAGCATTTTGATCAATGGCTCGTTCTTTTCAACGAAACCATTGATAGCAATTTCGCAGGCCCTGTAGCAGAGGATGCTAAAAACAGGGCACAGCTGATCGGGAAGATATTTGTCAGCCGTATTGAAGATATACAAAACGGCCGGCGAATATTTTAAGCATTTCTTCCTCAGACTTCCGTTGCTACTGGTTTTAAAAACACAAACACGGATCAGCTATATACCAGCGATAATATCGCTAGCTCCTTGCCATAGCCCTGGCATAGCTTTGGGATAGCATTGCAATAGCCAAAATACGAGCAGGGGCTATATATTAACCATTCCAACCTTTCCCCACATCCATCACAATCCTATGTTAACCTGTTACGATAATTACAGCAATATCATTTTCATCCTATAGGGTTACTGCACCTTCAAATACTCCCCATCCTTAACAACAATTCCCCTGGCCAGCGTTAAATCAATTGCAGTAGACAACTCCTTACGTACATCTTCGGTAACACGGTTGATCCCGAATAACTTGGCAATCAGCGGTACCGCAGTGTCCTGCTGGATCGCAATAGAACTTTCCACCACATTCTTAACCGCGATATCCATTTCTTCGGGAGAAATCAGGTTGATTTTTCTTGATGCCGGCGCTAATGCACTGCGCTCGCGTAGAGTAGGTGCAGTCATATCTGTATCCCACAGGAAATCTCCGCGGCGTGATATAATCTTAGCATTAACCGCATAATCCGTTGCGGCATTCAGCGTGTACCTGATGCGTGATCCTATTTTCGAAGTACCAGAAGCATCCGAAATCCGCCTGGCTACCTCTTCGAAATGCACCGGACTTTCTATATCCACTACTTTTTTAATCCACTCTGCCAGTTTGCCGAAGGGAACCAAGTGCAGCTCTTGCGAAGGTAATCCTGCCGGTAACACCGCCTGGGTATAACTTTCTACTGCAGTAGTTACCTCAACGCGTTCTTCACGTATGATCGCATTATTTTCCTGTTCCAGTTCTTCCTCTACCTGGTCATCCAGTGAAGCCTGTTCTTTTGCGCTTTCAATCGCGGCAACTAAACGCTGTAATTCCCTTTCCGGATTCCTGTACCATTCTACGCTCCAGACTTTATGGATGTTCCAGCCGATATTCTCTAACACCTGCCCGCGTAAACGATCACGGTCCCTCGCCGATTTGGCATTGCTGTAAGACTCTCCATCACATTCAATGCCGATCAGGTAACGGCCGGGATTTTCCTGATCAACCACAGCCAGGTCAATATAAAAACCTTCCGATCCCACCTTTTTGCGGACTGTATAATTTAACCTCGCTAAATGACCAGCGATCAGGTCCTCAAACGGACGTTTATCCGGCGCAGGCAGTTCCTGGTTAGATTCGAATGTTGCATGCTGCGCAAAATACAGGAAGCTCTTTAAAGCTTTAATCCCGAATTTTGTAGTCGCGGTAGGCACAATATCATCAGCCGTAATATTTGTAAACACCTCGCAGCGGTACTTTGCACGGGTAATCAGTACATTCAGCCTTCGTTCACCACCTTCATTATTCAGCGGACCAAAACTCATCGGCACTTTACCATCTTCTGTTCTTCCGTAACCGATACTGATAAAAATCACATCCCGCTCATCACCCTGTACGTTCTCCAGGTTTTTCACAAAAAACGGCTCATGAGGATGGCTCCTGAAGAAGTTTTCACTCTCCGGATTCTGCCTCCGTTTAATCTCAATCGCAGTCTGTATCGCCTGCATCTGTGCGGTACTAAAAGCCACCACACCCAAACTCTGTTTAGGGTTTTTCTGTGCATGTTCGAACACCGCTTTCGCCACCTCTTCTGCTTCTATAGGATTGCTGCGCGTTTTACCGCGATCATACACCGCCTGCGGCAAGTGATGGAAAGCCAGTCCCATTCTTTGCTTGGAACCCGGACTTGGAAAGATGACCAGTTTATTCTCATAAAACTCGCGGTTAGATAAGCTGATCAGCGATTCATGCCTGCTTCGGTAATGCCAGCGCAACATCCTTTGCGGTGCACCCTGACCGTCACACATACCTAAAATACTCTGTATATCAGCCGTAACGTTTTCCTCATCTTCAGTCTCCGAATTCATCTTGTCGAAGAAACTCGTCGGCGGCAACTGTTTAGAATCGCCTACAACCACTAACTGTTTACCTCTTAGAATTGCCCCCAGAGCTTCTACTGGCCGCACCTGGCTCGCTTCATCAAAAATTACCAGGTCAAACTCTATACTCTCCGGCGAAAGAAAATTGGCGATCGACATCGGGCTCATCATAAACACCGGTTTAATCGTCTGGATCGCCATACCTGCCTGTTCCATCAGTTTCCTGATCGGCATATGCCGAGCGCGTTTATTAAACTCGCTGCGCAGGATATTCCACTGACCGCCACCTTCTTGTTTAGGTACCGATTCGTAATGCTTCAGTGCCACCTTAGCCCGGTTATATTGCAGGTTTAACAAGTCCAGCTGTGTAAACTTATTGATGATCTCCTCATGCGAAGTCCGTTCAAAACCCCGCAGAGGCGGACGTTCCGTCATCACTTTGGTGATTAAATATTCGTACCAGGTCTTCTGCATAGCCACCTTCAGGTAATCTGCTGCACCATCCCAATTCAACGCCACCTCAATCAGGTTTTCGAAACCATTCTCTTTTGCCTGCAGGCCGAGATTGTTCCATTGCACCGCATGCTGGATTTCATTTAACCGCGATGCCCATTCCTGCAGTTTGCGTAGCTGTTCCGTGAAAGAGAGGTCTTGCAAACGCTGACCAGCAACAATTAACCGTTCATCAAAATCAAGTTTGCTCAGTACCTCGGTCAAACTTTTTTCATAATTGCTCAGCGTCGCCTTCAGCTGGTTCAGGAATTCCTTTACCGAATGCGGATGTTCATTGCGGCTCAAGAAATCTACCGCTACTGCAGGATATTTCCCCAGGTTGATGTCCCGGTGTAAGCCGTTTAAATAAGTTGACACTTCCTCTAAAGCACTCCAGTTCGTTTTCAGCGACCTCCACCTGTTTCCAAACAGGGCCGAAGCAAGCTGCGTATTCTCATTCATCTCATTGGTCAGCCGTTTCGCCAAGAGGATATCATCAACATACTTTAACCGCTCCTCTAATTCATCAGGCAAGCCGCTAACTACAAATGAGGCCAATTGCTTTACACTTCTTTTATAATCACCTAACAGGAATTTGTACCATTTGTGGCCATGCTCCAGAAGGTTCTGACGGATTTCCAGCACGTTTTGATCCCAGGCTTCCGGATGCAGTATATTTTCATATTTCGCATGCAGCTCCGAAACTTGTCGCCCGGTCTCCAGCAGCTCCTTAATGTCTTCATAATTCAGCGACCAGGCCTGATCATTAATCCTGATATCCCTTAAGTCGGGCGATAGCGACAGAAATTCGAGTAACCTAATCAGGCTCATCACATCTGCCGATGATGCCGGAACTGGTATTCCGATAAATGAAGCAGCAACATCGGCAGCTTTCTGCACAGCCTGTGTAAACGAAACCGAGGTATTTATAATCTGGGTAGTAGCTTCAGTTTCGTGCGGCAGGAATAGCGTTAACCGTGTTCCATAAAACAGGAGGTTTGTCGGAACGCCGATGTCCTTTAACCTCGCCTCAATCAGATCAGCCAATGCCGTTGCTCTTCGCATCGTATCCGCATCCCATGTTTCTATATTGGCGATCGGCACAAGTGGAAGCTTTATCGTTGCGTAATGCTCAGAGATCTCCAGCAGGAAACCGATCACCTTTTGCGCAGATAAACCGCTTTGCTCTATAGGGCGGTTCACCGAATTACAATATCCGTTCAGTACACCCTTATAAGCATCCAGCTGTGTCAGCTCTTCCTGTAAATGGGTTAAGGTCGGCTTTCCCAAATCCAGCACCCTCTTCAGCTCCTCATGCAGATCTCTTTTATTTGCCTTATGGCTATGTAATTCTAAACACGCCTCTCCTAAATTGATGGAGTCGAGCCGTCTTTTTACCACATCCAGTGCCGCCATTTTCTCGGCGACAAACAATACTTTTTTACCCTGACCAACGGCGTTGGCGATGATATTGGTGATCGTCTGCGACTTTCCGGTTCCCGGAGGCCCCTGGATCACCATATTTCTTCCTTCATGTACCGCAAGCATTGCCAGCACCTGCGAACTATCCGCATCTACTACATTAAATAGTTCATGCGCTCTTGTTTCCTTATCTAAATTATGTTCCTCTGTAGCAGTAGGCTGCGGCTCATTAAAACCGCCATCAAATAATGACGATAGGATAGGGTGGTCGAACGGTTTATTATCCTCCGGCCATTTGCTGCTATCCAGATCATGGTAAATCATAAACTTTCCGAAAGAAAAGAAGCCCAGCTCTAAAGCATCACGGTCAATCTTCCAGTTAGTCTGATGTTTGATTTTCTCTTCAATACTCGAAAAGTACGACTCAATATTAAAGTCGTCCGGTTCCGGCAGATCAGGAATGGTGATATTAAAATCAGCCATCATCTTGGCTTGCAGTGATAGATTGGCACCAATATCCCCGCCATTGTATCGCAGGCGGAAACGTTCGCTTGCACTGGACCGTTCCAGGGAAACGGGGATCAATACCAATGGTGCCGACCGTACTTCTTCTGTATTGCCCTTTTCGTACCAGTTCAGCATCCCCAGCGACAGGTACAGGATATTTACACCCTGCTCCTCAATACTCGTCCTTGCAAAATAATATGTATTCAGGATTTTCGTCTGCAGTTTTTGTTCATTCTCCTGCGTCTGCAAGCGTGTATCGTTGTAGGAATCCTGCAATTCCTCTTCCGTTAATTCCGGTATTTCCAGTAATTCATCATCATCATCCTTTCCCGGGCGGCCCAGAAATGTCATTGCTTTATTCTGTTTAACCAGGATCTCGAAGATCGAAGCAGACTTTTCCTGAACAATGTGCAGTCCGCGTGCCTTAGGCGTTTTATAATTCAACAATGGATTACGCATGCCCAGATCAAGTAATTCTTTTCTCGAAGCTTCTAATTTTGGTAATATATTTTCCTGCATAAAGATGGTTCTGTTATAAAACGCCGTATTTAAATGCCTGTCTGATGCTGTGCATTGTAAAACGATTTAAAAAAGGCTATTAACTCAAATGTAATTGATTGAGGGGATAATCACAAAGGTTAGTTCTCTAGGATTGTAGTTCTAAGACATATAGCAAAGTGCTCAAATTTTAAAACTTAGGTAAAAGTTATTAAGGGCGGACAACCAATAAAAAAGAAACAAACAGATGTTTATTTCTTTTTTCACCACGGTAATATGACTGTTGGTGTAATACATAAATAATAGAAAATAGATATTGGTATGTTAGTGGACTTAAATGCTATTTAATTATTATAAATTTTTACATGAAAAAAAGTTGTCTAATTCACTCTCACTTTAAATTCTCAATTTTTGTATTAATATCTTTAGTCGGGATTTCGTCTTGTCGCAAAGAATTTATTGATACTGAACCTACTGATCCCGTACAATTAGAGAAAATTAAAACCTTTCTTAATGGCCCCAAAATGACTAGAGTAAACTATTTAAATGTTGAGGGGAAACTAGCAGCAATAAATCTTGGGACACTTAGTTCTGCTTTGCAAACAGTAGGTGGTAAAGGTAAATTAATGACAATTAATGCTCCAGAAGTCTACAGTGGTTTTTCTATTAATAAAGACAGTGTTATAGTTATTACTGCCAACGGACATACTAGTTATGTGTTCCAGGTTCCACTATCTAGTCCATATGCACGATCTTTTCAAAATTTGACCATTGATGAAAGTAAAGATGGTGTTTTAGTTTTCGTAAACTCATACACACCTACAAAGCAATGGCTCGCCGATTGGAAGGCCGGACACGCAGGTAAATTTGATGGATCGATCGAAGTAACACGATTAAATATATCTGGCAATACCGCATTATCCTCATTCCAAACTACTGACAATTCTGATAACAGTGTGCGAAGTGGACAGAAATTAAGTGTGATTCATGGGGCTACGCCGAGCGCTCTGGCGCAGATTTGTGAAACCACAACGTATTATTATTCGGTGCCTTATAACTGCGGGTCAGGTAACCATGGCCCCGGTGATTCAGCTTGTAACTTAACCGGGGATGGTGCAGCAGGTTATGTAAATATGTCAAGTACAATTACAGCATGTACTACAATAAATGATGGAGGTGGAGGAGGAGGTAATTCTGGTGGCGGGGGTGGTGGAACAACCCCAAATGTTCCGCCTGGGTACAACCCTTGTCCCACTGCACCTACTCCAGTTTCATATCAAGCTGCTAAGGGACAGAAGTTTTTAATTCATGAAAATACAACACCATGTGACCCGGTTATTTTGCCTCCCGTTTCACCTGCTGGAAGTACCACTATCAATAACTTCGTTTTAGACTTAGCAACTCAGATTAAATATCCTAAATTTACGGATATGCTAAAAAAACTTGAGGGTTTTGTTGCTAGTGATAAAAAAGTTATGGACGCACTTAAACTCTATTCTGGTTTTTCTGAAGCAGAAATTTTAACCAAAGTTAAGTTTGGTCAAGGTCCACAAGTTATTATTAAAGAAATGACAGGTCAATTTGGTTACTTTAATAGAACTGAAAATCCAAACGTCATCAATATTTCTGCTAGTTGGGCTCGCGGATTAGAAGCCGCAAATCTAGTGCAAACCAGGCAGGCTACTGGTTTCTTGCTAGCGGTGACAGTACTTCATGAGTTTGTTCATCAAGCTCGTGCAGCGAATGGACTTGATCGTAACTATGAGTACGGATTTGGTTTTGAAAATGCGGCTTTTGGTATGAGGATAGAGGATGATGGTGCATACAAATATTCGTACAAATTATATGAAAAATAGACTTTTAATGCTTCTTATGACATGCTTCATGGTATTAGGTTGTATCGATAAAAACAAATCAATTATACCGAATAATGAATACCCTAAAATTTTGACTTTTTCTTTAGGATACATTTTTAAAAACAACCAAATGGCTACAACATATTATAATCAGCCTTTACAGTTATTGGCAAATATTAAATATCCTTTAAAGGAATCAGTTTCATTCAATGGTCAACAATGTTTAATACTGCCTGCTAATACAGATATTGATAAACTTCTCTCCACCATGGACATTTATCATCCTGTGCCGCTTGTAGAGATACTAGAATTTAAGAACAATGGACAGACAGCCGATCTAAATATATTATTTAGAGCTACAGGTCATAATTTTTTACTCACAGTAAAGAAAACACAAAAAGGTGGGTATGAAATATCAAAGGTAACTGAGAGAACGATATGATCAGCTTGCAACAATAAAAGATCCCAATATGATTGACCCCAAAGATTGGACAGCATTACTTAGAAAATAACGCTAAAAGAGCCCGGTATTTGCCGGGCTTTTTGCATTAAGGCGAAACTGCCAACCCTAAAACATACTTTTCAAATATATGCTCAGTCATAGGTAGAAGCCTTTTTCTGGTATCTGCAGGATTTTCACCACTGCCGGTGTAAAACTCCACTTTACCACTTTCTTTCGAATAGAAGATCTTCCCGATATCTTTTCGGGTAATGGCTGAAATATTAGTGATTCTCTTTACTTCGTCTAATCTGACAGGATCTAATGCGATTGTAGATGCGCCTTCAACTTTTTGATCACAGGCTATTGCCTGATATTGGTCTCCATCCCAATACATACATTCATGTGGTTTTAAAATGTATGCTACATATATAGTTGCGAGGACTGCTACTGTTGCACAAAAAGCTATTACTGTTCTTTTGAATTTGATTGGTATACCGAAGATAAATTTAACAGGCTTTGGTTTATCTGGTGACTGTCCTGAGGTTTCTTCCTCGGTGTTTACATTTTTGACTTGATCTTCTTCAGGCTCATTTGAAGCCTCATTACCAATTGATAATTGTACTTCTGGATCTATGGTAGGGGAAATATCTTCTTCTTCTGGTTCATTTTCGGAGATAGAAGCTTCATATTCTACGATCTTATAAATATCACCAGGACGGTGGGGTCTGGGTTCAAAATCAATCAACCATGCCAACAGTTCAATATTCCGATTATGTGTTCCGCTTTTTGTGTCTTTTTTTAAAAAGTTGTCTAAAGGTTTAAACTTATCACTACTAACGGAGGTGTTGATCTTTTTTAAATACTCTGCACCATTCTCTCTCTCCCCATATAGCGCTTTAAAAGTCTCATTATCCTTTTCGGAATAACGCTTATGAAAAACTGCGAGACACTCGTTTTTCAGATTTGCAGCTGTAGAATTTCGCAAATTAGGCGGTAAAGTACCGTCTTCTTTTTTCTTCTTATAAGCAGAAATTACCTCTCGCTTGTAATCTTCAAATCTTTCTAAATCCATTAAGAGCTATTAATTAACCGGAATTCTTGGAATCTCTAAGGAATTTTCGGAATTCCAATGGAATGATTGGAATCTTCGGAATCCTCTGATAGATAATCATTTACATCGCCATATGTTTGCATTAGAAATCAGTTCAGACTTTGATTAGCTATCAGGGTTTAAATGTACAAAACAGATTTCATAAAGAGATAAAGGCGCGGTAGTTAGTGACCGGTTTGGGAAGCAGTTACTTGCTCCCGCGTTCGAATCTCAATACTTCCCAAAAATTTCAGAAGGCCTTCTGATTTACACCGTAGCAGCCCCCGCGAACGATCGCGGGGAACTACAAAGTATTTCACTTTTAAATTTTTGAGTTATGTTTTTTCAAATAATAATCGCTATGCTGTTGGGATTTACATCCCCGTCTAATCCTACCTGTACTAATGGTGGTTCAACTGTAACAACTCTTGATGCTGGTCCCGGACCAGGACCAGGCGGTGACCAAGGTCAGTTGCCTCCACCTCCAAAGCCATAGATAATAAAGAGGACGGTTCGCCGTCCTCTTTATCAATATATAAAATCATGTTCTGCGGCAATTACTTCGGATTGTCCTGAATAAATATATCATATAACTTAGCTCAAGCACAATATCCTGTAATAAATAGATACAATATTTAAAATAAAATCAATTAGTTGAAAGAGACCGAATTATTATCTAATTTGGTTAAAATTTAGCGTTTGAAACATCTCAGCATAATCGTAATTCTTCTCGTTTGTTTTATTTCTTGTAAAAATCAAAGCAAGAAAATAAAAATGTATAACTTATTTTATGATAAAGCATTCGTATACCGGGATAAGGGTATAGCTGACAGTGCTTTTTTTTACTTCAATAAGGCCAAAGATCTCTTTGTGCAGCAAAAAGACAGTTTGGGTGCAGCTAAATGTTTAGTGAATATGGGTATGATATCAACTGATAAAAGTGACTTTTTTGGCGCACAGGAGCTCTCACTAAATGCACTCTCTTATTTTGATATGAAAGACGATAGTGCATACACATACATTCGTTATAATTTTAACAATCTTGGTAGGGCTACGCATCAACTTGAAGATTATGAAGATGCAATAAAGTTTTTTGATTCAGCGATTCAATTTTCCAAAGATTCATCCGCCACCCGTATTATTCTTAATAACAAAGCGAAAAGCTTCGAGGTGCTAAAACAATATAGTAAAGCACTAAAGATTTACGATTTAGTACTAAAAGATACCAGTGAAAATAAGATCGAATATGCCAGGGTACTGACTAATATTTCTCATACTAAATGGCTTCAGGATTCCAATTTTAATGCTGTTCCTAATTATTTGAAAGCATTACGCATTCGGATAGAAGCAAAAGATCTGTGGGGACAAAATTCAAGCTACTCACATCTTTCGGATTATTACACTGAAAAAAGGAGAGATTCTGCATTTATTTACGCCCTTAAGATGTATCACACTGCAAAGACACTAAATAGTGGAAATGACCAGTTATATGCCCTTCAGAAATTAATCAGGGTTAGTCCAATAACAGAAACAAAAAAATATTTTGATACTTATCAAAAATTGAATGATACTCTCCAGACTGCCCGTCTAAAGGCAAAAAACCAGTTTGCTCTAATCCGCTATAATACGGAGAAACATAAAGCAGACTATCTTAAAGCACATGCTGAAAACATCCAGAAACAGAATGACATCTTAAGGAGAAATATCGCGGTTGGTGTTCTTGCCGCTAGTTTGATTATTGGATACTGGTGGTATAGAAAAAGAAAAAAAGGACTTCAGCAAGAAAAGGAACTGGAAGTTAAAAATACCGAGATTAAATATGTCAAAAAGATTCACGACCGGGTAGCTAACAAAGTCTACCAGGTGATGTCAGAAGTTGAGAATACACAGAAACTGGACAGAGATACTTTGCTTGACAAGCTAGAAGTACTTTACAACATTTCAAGAGATATTTCCTACGAAGTACAGGAACTGAACATGGAAAAGAATTATGTTCAGCAGCTCAGTAAGATGTTGAAATCTTATGAATCGAATGCGGTAGGCATTACTACGGTTGGAAATGAGGATGAATTATGGGAGGGAGTTAGCGATGCTGCAAAATTTGAGATCTATTATATTATTCAGGAGCTGCTGACTAACATGAGAAAACATAGCCGTGCCGATTCCGTGTTGCTAAAATTTCATCGTGATGATTCAGGGATAACTATATCCTATCTGGATAACGGAGTGGGAATGCGTGAAGAGTCCAAGAAAAATGGTTTAACCAATACGGAAAACCGTATTAAACTTATTCGCGGTACTATTACTTTTGATAGTACACAGGAGAATGAATTCAAAATTGGAATCTCATTTCCACTTTCATAAAAACCGAGAATAATGTTTAAAAATGTACTTATATCAGATGACCACGAAAGCATAAACATTTCAGTGCGTAAAACACTAGATGACCTGGGTATCGTTGATAAAGTGTTCAGACCATACTGTGATGATGCTTTTAAGTTCGTGCAGATAGGTATCCGTCAGAAAAAACCTTTTGATTTACTCATTACAGATTTATCTTTTGAGGAGGATCGCAATAAGCAGGAAATCAATGGGGGCAAAGAACTAATTAAAGCTGTTAAACAGTTGCAGCCGGATTTAAAAGTGATTGTTTTTTCACTTGAAACAAAGATTAAAGTCGTTGATGAATTATTTGATGATTTAGACATCGATGGTTATGTGCGTAAAGCACGAAATGATTCGCAAGATCTCAAAAAAGCTATTGAATCAGTATACCATAACAATAAATATCGTTCGCCAGATCTAAGGCACAATAGAAGAATAGAGAACACTTACGATTTTAAAGCGTTTGATATTGAAATTATTACTCTCCTTTGTGATGGAAAAGCCCAAAAAGAAATTCCTGATCTTTTAAAAAAGAAGAATTTTTCGCCATCTGGATTAAGCAGTGTCGAAAAGCGCCTTAATCATATCAAAACTGCTTTGAATATAACTAACAACGGGCAACTAATAGCTTATTGTAAGGATAAAAAAATCATTTAATCATTTTGCAATCTAACAGTTCGGCTGCTTAATTAGCTCTGTTAATAGCTTTAATTGATCTCCCATATTTTCAGGGATCACCTCATTAAAAACTTAAATATATGACTACAATTTTATTCTTAGTACGTATTTTCTTCAATACTGTAATTCCCGCAGGAACTACTGATGTTTACATCTGCAACAATAAACAAACTGACAAATACCATTACTCTTCTACTTGCCGGGGACTGAGCAATTGTCAGTTTAAGATTGTGAAAATAAGTGTCCAAAGTGCAAAGAGTAAAAAGATGACTTTATGCGCCTGGGAGAGTAAAAAATAGCAGTTGGTAAATTGAAATTGGGAATAACTACATTTCTAATTTCTTTCATAAGCTTGATGTCCCTGATAGCAGGATTGATGTCAAATCTATATGCACAATTTAACCATGCTTTGCCATTTCTTTAAATTACAACATCATCATTTAAAAGTAGATGTCTATATAATCCGTTGTCTCCCCGTCACAGTTAAGCATTTGCTGCATCCGCCAGTATTGCCTTTTACCACTTGCTTTAAAAATAGATAGACCGGTAAGTTCACAAGGCTGACCACCATTAATAGAGTTGATCTTAGAAACGATCTTTCCATTAAATTTCAGGATACTTCCCCGGTTCAAAAAAGTTCCGTTTATGGTCACGTACTCATTCTTCTTTTTATCTCTTTGTTCACCCTGGATACTATATTCATCATCACGGATCTTTTTAATAACTACCTTTCCGGGAGTGGAATTGTTAAAGCTGATCCATTGGATAGTAAAAGAATGTGATCCTTCCCTTACAGGCTTCACCTTCTCCTGAGTAATGAAAAATGAAGTAAAAAGAGTGGCAATCAGTAAAAGGTGTTTCATCAGTAGATTTGATTTTAATAGTTTAAAAAGCCAGCATAAGCCTGTAAGTTCATAGTCCTTGATCCAGGCTTATGATGGTTTTATAATGATAAATGTTATTATTTAGTCAAGCCATCTTTCTTTGCCTTCTCTAACACTTTTGCAGCACGTTCGGCACTATCCGGGTGTGAGCTCAGCATTTTTTCTGATTTACTTTTTTTAGCTCCGGATGATTTATCCATATCAGCAAACTTGTTAAAAGCACTTGCTAAAGCAGCGACTTTGTAGTTATGGTGTTTCATGAAGTTATAGGCATATTCATCAGCTTCGCTTTCCTGTTTACGGCTGTATTTGCTTTCTAATATGGCATTTGCAAATGCACCCAGCTGCGTTTCTGATAATTTGGCTACTACACCTGATTGTGAAGATGCAGCATCTGTTAATGCTTCTCTTTTATAGGCACTTTTTACCGCATCCCGAGAATCTTTATTTGCAACATGGCCTATTTCATGGCCGATGATTCCTAACAGCTCATCATCTGTCATGATATCCATCAATGAAGAGAAAACACGGACACTACCATCAGCGCAGGCAAAAGCATTTATATCGCTTACTTTGTAAACTTTAAAATTAAGGTTTAATCCTCCCTCAGTCTGATGTTTTGCAAATAGCTTTTTGAGCCTTACGGTATAGGGATCCGCTGCTCCCGCCACAGTATTGTGAGTATCCATATACGAAACTGCTTCACTTGCCAGCTTTGCAGCATCTGCATCAGAAAACGTTACGGCTTTTACACCTTTACCTACTGCACCTATTCCTTTGGAATTCAGTTTGATTTGAGCGGATACGCCGGGAGCGGTAAAAATAATTGAGCCGAAAGCGGCTAAGAACAAAATAGATTTTTTCATCAATTCGATTGTTAAGTTATTTCTATTAAACAGAAATTCTATCGCAATTGTTTGTGTTTAATGAACTTATATATATAGCGTATATGCTTTTCAATAAACAAAAGTGGGTTAAGATGAAGTTTGTTAAAGAGAAGCTCTGCAAAATGATTTTAAAAACTGTCTCGTCCTGAAATGGCCTTACGTTAATGAGTACCTCACTTTATTAAATTTCATATACAGTATACTTAATTTCATAAATAATTGTACAACCTGAAATTTCCTGATTTTGCAAATTAGGGGCTGTATGAGAGAAGATTAGAATTAACGCACACCTGAAAATTAAAGGTTAAATTTATGTTTAAAGGGGTTAATAATTGGAAAATACGCAGTGTAAAAAGTGCTAATTTAAGCCATCAAATATAAACGGATAAGGAACATATGAAAAGAAGAACCCTGGTTAAAGCACTGGCAACGGTAATACCGTCATTGTATCTATCAAAGGCAATTGGTGCCACTACCTATATTTTGGATCCATTAGGTGCAACAGAATTTGCCAAAGTACCGTTTTTACCAACATGGGAATCTTTGAAAAACTATAAAACCCCAGATTGGTATAGGGATGCTAAATTTGGCATCTGGGCACATTGGGGCCCGCAATGTGAGCCTGAAAGGGGAGACTGGTATGCCCGTGGAATGTATCAGGAGGGGAGCGATCAATACAAATATCATATCGAAAAATATGGCCACCCCAGCGAATTCGGGTTTAAAGAGGTAATCAATAAATGGAAAGCAGAAAAATGGGACCCTGATTATCTGGTTGGACTTTACAAAAAAGCAGGTGCTGAGTATTTTGTCGCATTGGCTAACCACCATGACAATTTTGACCTGTACGATAGTAAACATCAGGAATGGAATGCGGTGAAGATGGGGCCTAAAAAAGATTTGGTTGGCGGATGGGCAAAAGCAGCAAAAAAACATAAAATTCCTTTTGGGGTGAGTGTTCATGCCGCCCATGCCTGGAGCTGGTTTGAAACTGCGCAGCGCTCAGACAAAAAAGGTTTTAAAGCAGGCGTTCCGTATGATGGTAAAGTGACCAAAGCAGATGGTGCAGGTAAATGGTGGGATGGAAATGATCCACAGGATTTGTATGCGCAAAATCATCCTTTGAGCCAGGGGAGTGAAGATAATGGAACGATCCATAAGCAATGGGACTGGGCAAATGGGGTTGCACCAATCAGTAAAGCTTATTCTGATAAATTTTATGAGCGTACAATAGATCTTATTGATCAATATGAGCCAGAGCTGATTTATTTTGATGACACTGCCTTACCCCTCTGGCCGGCTACTGATGCTGGTTTAAGGATTGCTGCACACCTATATAATAAAAGTATCAAAAAGCATGGCAAACTAAAAGCAGTAATCAATGGGAAGATATTAAATACCGAACAGCGCAAAACCATGGTATGGGATATAGAAAGAGGGCAAAGCAATGAAATAGAGCCATTGCCATGGCAAACCTGTACCTGTATTGGGAGCTGGCATTACGACCGGAGGATCTTTGATAAGCACCATTATAAAAGTGCCAGAACTGTAATGCAGACGCTTGCTGATGTAGTGAGTAAAAATGGTAACCTGCTGTTAAGTGTACCGGTAAGAGGCGATGGTACCATTGATAGTGATGAAGTGGCTGTAGTAGAAGAGATAGGAGCCTGGATGGCAATTAATAAAGAAGCGATATATGGCACGCGTCCATGGAAAACCTTTGGTGAAGGCCCTGCAATAGAAAATGCAGCGCCATTAACTGCACAGGGGTTTAATGAAGGTAAAGGGAAACCTTTTGAAGCAGCAGATATTAGGTTTACTACAAAAGGTAATGCACTGTATGCAATTCCAATGATATGGCCAGAAAATGGAAAAATAACGATCAAAAACCTGAAGACTGATGCTAAATTTTATCCGGGAAGAATTAGTAAAGTGATGCTGCTCGGGAATAATGCTGCCCTGGCCTTTACCAGGGATAACGAAGGACTTCAAATCACGCTCCCTACAGATAAACCTTTGATCTCTTATGCGTTTGCTTTAAAGATCAGTTAAGCTGAATGGTTGTTTAGAACAACACACACCACTTGGAGAAGTCTGGCTTTAATTTGCCAGGCTTTTTTTATTTCAAATCGTTAATTAGTAAAGTTTCTAACCATTTTATTTAGAAATTTGAGTACAATTCAGTTTAGAAAGTTAAACGTCCATTAAAATAAATTGCAGAGGAAAAAGATCGTAGTGTTAACAGGCGAAGATATCAGTGCAGAAAGCGGATTAAAAACTTTTAGGGATACGGACGGACTGTGGGAAACAGTAGCGTATAAACCGGATGTCTGGTACTGTTTATAAATCAAATATTCTTACGCCTTTAAATATAGTACGAGCTAAGGATGATCATCCTAGAAAAATAACTGTCTTCCAACTAAATGACGTTTCGAAGAATAGAAGCTGCTTGATTATGGAGGAATTATTATCCCATATGAATGTCGTTGTGAAGTACAGTCAATAATAATATGTTAGGTCTACAGCCTATTCCGTAATGGCACGTGTAGAACTCAATGAATTTACCTTCTGCATATCTCTTGCTGATAGACATTTCATGGTTCTTTAGGATTCAAAATCATAGGGAGGGGTATTAATTAAAACTCGCCCTGAATTCCAGCGGAGATAGCTTGGTTTTCAATTTAAACAGCTTGCTAAAAGATTGTGGATGCTCGAAGCCTAACTGATAGGCAACTTCTCCTACAGTCAACTCACTAACAGTCAATATCTCTTTTGCCTTTTCTATCAGTTTTAAATGGATATGCTGCTGGGTATTATGCCCGGTTAAGCTTCGCAACATATCGCCTAAGTATTTGGGTGAAATGTTTAGTTGTTCTGCAAGAAAATGAACGGTTGGTAAGCCCAGTTTTAATGCTGTTTGGTCATCGAAATACGTATCCAGTATTTTATCCAGCTTTTCGAGCAGTGCATTGTTTAATGGTTTACGGATAATGAACTGACGCCTGTAGAACCGCTGACTATAATTGAGCATTAATTCTATCTGTGATATAAGGACATCCTGGGTGATATCATCTATTGCTGTTTCCAGTTCATCGCTGATATTCTGGCTAATAGTGCCAATAATCGCTTTTTCTTTGCCCGAGAGGTGCAATGATTCATTTACCGAATAATCGAAAAATCCGTATGATTTAATTTTGGTGTCCAGCGTATAGTTGCGCAGGAAGTTGGGATGGATCAGTAACGTAAAGCCGGCTGTTGAATCTGCTGTTTCTATACCTGTAAGCGGTTGGCCGGGCGAAGTAAAAAACATTCCACCCTCTACAAAATCATAAACGGTTTGTCCGTATCTCATCCTGCAGCCTGCCGATTCATTATAGGTGATGTTGTAGAAATCCATTATAAAAGGCTTGCTCAGCATTTCGGCAGTGATCTGTACTTTGCTGTAATCGAGTAATGCTATCAGAGGATGAGAAGCTTCCGGCAATCCAAAAACATGCAGCATTTCGGATATAGAATTAAATACACGCAGTTTGTTTCGATTTTCCATAATACTATATGATAAAGTATTACCGGTAAATATGATAAAAGATATTTACCGGTAATGTCATTTTTTATTAAGCTCCCAGCATCTCTTTAATACTTTTACGGAAAGCTTCATCACCATTAGCCAGGCGCTGTGCATACAGGCCTTTTGCATCTTCTCCGCAAACATAACGCAACGTATCTGTTCCATCCGTAGCAGCTCCGTAAACAACTTCAGCAATTTGTTGTGCTGTAGTTACACCTTCGCCATGTTCTATCAGCGCCATAAATTTGGCTGTCAAACTTTCGTAAGCGGGATGGGTAGCAAAAATAGTGCGGTCGGCTATTTCCGTTGCAACCAGGCCAGGTTCAATGGTTTTAATACCTACGCCGATTTCGCTCAATTCATAAGATAAGCTTTCACTCCAACCTTCCAGTGCCCATTTGGTAGCATTATACATAGAACTCACCGGGAATGCCATTACGCCGGCAGAAGATCCGGTGGTAATGAATAGCCCCGCACGCTTTTCGCGGAAGTAGGGGATGAAAGCCTGCGTAACACGAACTACACCCAGAAAGTTGGTTTCCATCTGTGCAACTACCTGTTCGTCAGTAATTGCTTCCAGCACGCCCAGTAAAGCATAACCAGCATTGTTAAATACCACATCAATATCTCCTAAAGCCAAAGCTTTCTGTGTAGTTTCTTTAATCTGCGCTGGATTGGTTACATCCAGTGGCAATAAAGTCACGTTATCTAAAAGGTTTAGTTCTTTCTCGTTTTCTGGCTTGCGCATGGTTGCAATAACTTTCCATCCTTTATTGGCGAAAAATATCGCTGTAGCTTTACCTATCCCTGCCGAAGCACCGGTAATAAAAATTGTCTTTGTCATTTTGTATATTTTGATTGAGTCAAATCTCCGGTATAACTGTAAATACCACGTAGCGAAATCGGAGTATGTTGTAGCCAAAATGATAACTCTACAATCCTTGTTAAAGTATGTTAAACAAACAGGCACCACTTTAAAGAGTAAAATCAAGATTGTACTTTTAAAATATGATTAAAAATGTACTGATACTATTCTTTATAAGCTTTTTTGCTGGTCAGGCAACCGCTCAGCAAGTAATCAGTGGTAAAGTTACCGACCTCAAAGGAAGTCCATTACCCTATGTGAATATAGGGATTAAAGGAGGAAAGACCGGCACGGTGAGCAACAGGGAAGGAGTGTACACACTAACAATACCTGATCAACTTTTACAAGACACGGTAACCTTTTCTTGTATTGGCTTTGAGGAAAAAAGTATTGTGGCTGGCGACCTGTCAAAGAAGAATAATATGAAGATCATGCTGACCGAAAAAGTTGCACTACTAAAAGAGGTGACGGTAAGTAATGCCAAAAGAAAAACACGCAAATTAGGGATCACTGGCAGAACACCAATGATTTCTATCCCTACCTCCAGCTTAACCTCTACAGATATATTTGAGCAGGCCAGGCTGATCCACTTATCGTCGCCTGCTAAAATTCTCAATGCTAATATCTTTTTGATTTCAGATGATGCGCGTGAAGTGACGATCCGGGTAAACTTTTACGGATTTAAGAATGGGCAGCCTACAGGTAGGCTCATTGAAAAGAATATTGTGAAACAGAAAGTGATCAAGAAAGGCTGGTTAACGATAGACCTATCAGATCAGGATATTTATATTGATAACGACTTCGTAGTATCTTTCGAATATCTTCCTAGTAGTACAACTGATAACAAACGAATCGTATTTGGCGCCAAGCTTGGTGCTTCTGATAGCTGGTTACGGAGCAACAGTCTTGGAGTCTGGCGAAAGAATGAATTAGGTGGTGCTACGATGTATGTCACGGCGGAGATGTAAATCATGCTTTGGAATTCTCATTCTTTGGAATTTGCAACTGTATGTTGAATCCTTACAATTTCTACTCTACTATAATCAAGACTTTTGATAAAAATATAGTAGAAATTATGAGCATCAGAATCTTTTCAATCGCACTTTTAATCATTGTAATCACTATGGGACTGAAACAAGGCTGGGCAATGCTCAGCGGATCAGCACCCATGCTGGACATGTTTAAAGCTTGGCACTTTTCCCCATCAGCTGTGAGGGCTTTGGGTATGCTCACACTGGCCAGCAGTTTTATGTTACTCTTTCCTCAAACCTATCTTTTGGGAAACATCATGATGGCCTCAGCGATCTTATTGATTTTATGCCTGCAGCTTTCTTCCGCTAATCTTAAAGGCGCCGCTATAGAGCTACCGTTTATCCTTCTAAACCTGCTGCTTATTTATTTTCAATATCCCACTTTAAAAGTAAAATAGTTTTAATATCCCTGTACAAATATGGATAAAAGGGTTCTGTTCATCATGAGCAGAACCCTTTTCGTTACCCTGATTTTTGTGCCCGTATGTTAAATTAACTTGTTATTTTTAGCAGGAATTCAAACATCATGAAGGAAGAAAAATTGAGGATCTTCAATGATCTCCATGACCAGTACAAACATCTTGGCCTGCCTGTTGAACTCATGAACAGGCAAAGCGACTTTACCATTTTCAACCTGGCCGACATTAAAGAGTCGATCACCTTTCGCTCACCCCTAAGCAGGCTCAACTTCTTTGTTTTTGCATTTGTGAAAAGCGGATATGGAAAATATACCATTGATGAACAGAACTTTGAGATCGCGCCAAACACCGTTTATTTTACCAACCCCGGGCATACTCGCTCCTTTGACTGGCGGGAGGTTAATGACGTGTTCCTCATTACCCTTAGTGAATCATTTCTTAAAGAGAACGTACACGCCGATATCTTTGAAGAATTCCCCTTTCTTCTCGCAGAAACATTTCCTGCACGCGTTCTGAGTAAAGAGATCTTCAAGGAATTTGAAAGACTATACCTGCAGATCCACAAAGAATATATCGGGCATTCTCCTTTTAGAAACAGGCTGATCGGCAACCTGTTTGTCGTACTTCTCCTGAAGATCAAAGAATACTTCTGGCTCGATTACAACCCGATCTATGAAGGGAATCGCGGCTCCCAAATAGTAAAAAATTTCAAAAAACTACTCGAAAAACATTACCGAGAACTCAGTGACGGGGAAGTTGACCGTGCCTATCGTGTCCAGGAATATGCCGATGACCAGCACCTTCACCCCAACTACCTGAGTAACGTGATCAAAGCGAAAACAGGTAAAGCCATTGGTACCTGGATTGCTGAAAAAACTATCGCAGAAGCTAAAGCACTCCTGCAGAACTCTGCCATTTCTATTAAAGAGATTAGCTTTCGACTGGGCTTTTCTGAATCCGCGCACTTTAGTAACTACTTTAGAAAGCATACCAATGTTTCACCCGCTGCATTCCGAAAAACCCATTTAATGAATACCTAAATAGGGGAGGCAAGCCCTCCCTGAATTTAGTTCGTTGCCCCTCCATTTACCAGCAAGTGCTGTCCCGATACAAAAGAAGATAGGTCGCTAGCAAAAAACTCTGCTGCATTAGCTACATCTTCTACCTCCGCTAATCTTCCCATCGGGCAGCTATCCAGTAACTGTTTCCTCAGCTCAGGATAACTATCCGCCTCCGCAAAAATACCTGAGTGGTCAACCGCAAAAGGGATTATTGTATTTACCGTAATACCCTTGTGCCCAATCTCCTTCGCTAAAATCTCCACCAGATATTTTGGTGTAGTCTTGCTACCCCCGTATACCGCCATTCCCGGAACCGGATAAGAAGTTGTGCTCGATGCAATATAGATGATCCTTCCATTATCAGTCACGTTCCTTGCCGCCTGTTGCATCGTAAAGTACGTGCCTTTGGTATTGATCGAGAATACCCGGTCAAACTGTTCCTCTGTAAATTCAGTTACCGGCGTTTCTACCAATTCAATACCCGCATTGGCCACAACGATATCTATCTTTCCAAAAGCCGTAATCGCCTCCTCGAATAAACGCTTTACGTCGCCCACCTTACTCACATCTGCCTGTACAGCCATCACCCGAACACCCATCGCCTTGATATTACTTACCACCTCATCCGCCGAAGCCTTGTCGCGCGAATAATTGATCACGATGTCCGCGCCCAATGCCGCATAACGCTCTGCGATTGCCTTGCCTAAACCCCTTGCCGATCCTGTAATTAATGCTACTTTATTTATTAATGAATTCATGATATTTTAATTTTATATTGATTTAATTAATTAAGCCATTCCGCCGTTAAGTCCAAGATTCTGAGCCGAGATCCATTTCGCATCATCACTCGCCAGGAATGCTACTATTTTAGCTATGTCATCAGGCTCGCCTATGCGATTGAACGCAGACAGTGCAGCCAGACGGTCGATCACTTCCTGTGGCTTCCCTTTAGTAAATAATTCCGTATTTGTAGGGCCGGGTGAAACTGAATTCACATTGATTCCCCTTGCGCCAACCTCTTTGGCGAAAACCCTGGTCAGCTGTTCCACTGCCGCCTTCGACGCAACATAAGTACTGTACGTAGGCATCATCACACGGGTAGTAGTAGAAGAAAAATTGATGATACTTCCATTGTCTGCAAGCTTAGTTGCCGCCTCCCGCATCGTATTAAAAGTTCCCCTTACATTGACATCAAATTGACGCGTGAAGTCCTCATCAGTAGTATCCTTTAAAAGTTTGGTGATCATAATCCCTGCATTATTAACCAACACATCCACTCTTCCATATTGAGCGATAGCTGCGTCGAATAGCACACTTACCTCATCCGCCTTACTCACATCCGCCTGGATAGCGAAAGCATCGCCACCATTTGCCATGATTTTTTCTACCTGGTGTGCCGCACCATTGCTATCAGCAGCGAAGTTGATGATTACCTTTGCACCACGTTCTGCCAAAGTATTTGCCATTGCTGCGCCTATACCTTTAGAAGCGCCAGTTACCAGGATTACTTTTTCTGTTAAATTTTTCATGTTTTCTATTTATTAAGTGATTTATATTTTAATTCCTTTTTTGATAGTTCAAAGGTCAATACAATACATAGGAGGAAAATGCAAGGTTCAAAGGATAACATGCAAAATTTAAAGAACTCGGATAATTACATCGACTCTATCTCGGAATGATTGCTTATTACGGGAAACCGTAATAAGCAATCATCACATAGCCATACTTTTGGAATATAGAGACCTGCCTATAGCAATGTTTAGATTTTGGACCAAAAAAATGTCTCTTGAATATTACATCACTAAAATTTATGGCAAGAATCATCCTTCAAAACGATGCAACAATTTTGGATAAGACAAATAGACAAAGTTTATCAACTGGATTTATAAGCGATAGAGACTTATTAAAAAAGCGTTCGGGAAAATACCTCGATCTCATTGCTGGATTAGATGCTAAAACGCTGACAGATACAAAAGGGATGGATGAGCTTATTAATGCCATTCAGGAAGAGTTTGGTACAGCGGAACTCAGCAGTTTACCTTTAGGTATAGTGTCTAAATGTTTTTTAGGACACCCTTATGAAGTACATACTCTTGATTTGAGCGGTAGCCAAATTATCAAGCATTATAAAATAAATGAAACTATGGGAGCTGATTTTGAAAAGGCTAGAACTGTAGCAAAGCATAATGCCTATTCTCTGGTAGAAGTTTATAAAGATAAAATCATATTAATCCGTGAAGACGGAACAGCAACAAAATTGTAAACTAAATCTCTCTAAATCATATGTCAGAACGAGTAATCTCCTATGCGGACCTATCAATAATTAACAGTGCTTTACGGTCAATATCTTCAGATATGACGGGAGTACATTCTAACCTGGGAACGCTTAATTTTAAGCAAGACCAGTTAGAAAGTGATCTCACTAAGTTAGCAGATTCATTTGCTGAATTTGTAGAGACTGATTTAAAACACAAGTCATTACAGCTTGCCGAAACACGACAGGGTAATCTTAAACAGGATCTACAGATCAAATTCGGTTATTATGCCGAATTGCGAAGAATGGCAACTGGTATTTTGCAAGGTGTTGATGTGGGAGTGGTTAGTGATGATACTTTAAAATTTACAACAGAAGAGGTCATGATAAAGGCGCCTGGTTATTGGTTAGCACCAGCATTAGTGGCACTGGCTGCCTGGATTAGAAATGATCGTAGTACCAATGAGAAAGCCCTTGCGGAAGCCCTTAAAAGAGACGATTACAAAACGACACTTTTCTTTCTTTTGTTAATGAGAAGGCTAAAAAGAGACGGTGCAAGTCTGAAATGGTTGGAACGCTATTTTATGCACCAGAATCCACATCATCTCGATAGGGAGTTTGTCATCATATTAGAGGCGGTTACAACAGGCGTTTTTCCACCAGCGGCAAGGCAATTTATGATGGCAAATGTAAAAAGCTGGTTAGATCAGCTTACACAGGGAGATACATTTATTAATGAGCAAAAGTCGCAATGGGTTCTTTTTTTTAATGCAATGGGGCCTTTGTCAGATGGAGAGTATACACTACTGAAGAAATTCTCAACTAACTGGATGTCACTTGAATCTTCTTTGAGAGAAGCTAGAACACATGATATATTAAATTCTCATTTTAAAAGTATAGTTGCAGCGTCTGCAGATTTTTCAAAAAGCACAAAAGTCCAGTTAGATGAAATACTGTCACTGTTGGTCACAAATTTCGATGATGAGGAACTCCCTTTACAAGAGCAAGTTAGGCTCAATCAGCTCATTATTCAAATGGATGGAGACAAAAAAGCTGCACAGGCTCTTGTAGATGTAGAGAAAAATATCTTTAATGAGCAAGTAGACTTTCTTCAACTACTTACAAATGCATCTTTTAATCCGGAATTATCCGGGGTAACAAAAGTAACTCAATCTCTAGCTGTTTCCATTAGTCAACCATGGATTATTGAAGCTTATAATACTTTTACCGCACAGAGCAGAAATAATATACCACAAACTGTAGATTTTGATATAGATGGTTTTATTGCATCTACCCGGGATGGAAGTGATGAAACGGAACTAGTTGAAAAGCAAGAGACATATTATCATCATGTCTTGGAAACAGAACTTGATAAACTTTCATTTCCTTACGGTGGTTTGATAATCGGTATTTTGATTGTTCTTGGTGGTATTTGGGCTATTACACCCTTCATTTTTATAGGCTTACTTGGGATAGGAATAGGCGGAGCATTAATTTGGAATGCCATCAATAACTATAAAAAAGCAAAGAAGAAAATTATCGAAGATATTGAAGAGCGTGCGCGGAAAGGTAAAGAGGTACTAGAAGGATGCATTGCCGAAACAGTGGATTACAGAATAGAGCATGCTGCGGAAGATAGGAAAGCCGAAGCAGTCTTACAGATCTTAACTTCAATTACTCCCGAAGACTTCTCTAGCTTCTCGAAGGAAACAGTACGAAATATTATCTAACCGCTATCAATCCAAAAATTATGAATATATTATTAGATAATCAATCCGAGCGGCCAAATAATACAGGTAGCGAGGTTAAGAAAGAAAATGTAATAAGACCTAATCTTTTTCAGGGCAATACAGACTCTGAAATTGGCGCCGCGAAATTTCCTGAATGGGATATTGTTCCACCCACTCAATTTATAAATCCAAGAGTAAATCTAAAATAATGTCAGGACCAATAACTTATTTGGAATGGGTGAATTTACTTGAACAATTTGGGGAAGGAAATGACTTCGTTTTAGAAAGCCTTAGTAAAGGTGCCTTTCTTATCAATGCAGGAACCGCTTCACGTTTTTATATAAGGGTAGAAAATACCTACAAAAAAAGAAAGCAAATTTGGCTTGATAAATTTCAGCGCTCGTTTCAATTACAAAGTTTAAGAAGCATTAGTGATTTGGAAATTGTCCTTCGAAATGGAAAACAAAATCTTCGCCCGTTAATCGGGTTTGTTACCTTAAACGGACTTCCTGAAGATTTACGAAAGACACTAAGTGCAGATCTTGAAGATTTTGTTTTAGAAATTAAAACTTCGCTAAAAGACAAGGTTTCAAAAATGTCTAAAGAGCGTGAAAGAATGATACTCATTTTGAATTCTTTTGGATTAGATGATATGGCTGAAAAGACAACAAAACCGGAGGTAGTAATGGTGGGAGAATTACCTCCGAAAAACAGAAAAATAATATTTCAAAATGGCAAATAAAGTAGAATTCAAGACTGTGCTGCTGCGGATGTTTAGAGCCAGAATACCTTTTATTTCCATCAGAAGCATCGAAAGAGCCCGGGTTTTGGAGGTGATACAGCAGTTAGCTGAAGAAATCAATATTCCAATTTATGTCCATAGTTTATCGCACGGCACAATGGATATCAGGACGAAAAAAAATGTAAATGATGATCGTTCAGTAGCGGGTGGATTGGATTATTCTGTTCAGCACATTTCGCAAAGACAGAATCTAACTTTTGTTTTTAATGAGGTGAGTGATATTGAAGATGATAATATAGTATCCAGGCATATTTATGACTGTGTTGTTCAGGCAATTGAACGAGGTGGAAGTATATGCTTAGTAACTACAAAAAGTATTTGGCCACAATTACAGCGTATGGGAATGACGGTTGCTCTTGATGCGCCTAATGAGGAAGAGATGCTAGAGGTTGTCAAAGACTGCGTTACACCTTACAAAGGATCTATACCATTAGAATGGGACGAATCTGACTATAAAATGGCTGCTTCTATTCTGGCAAATATGACTAAAATAGAAGCAGAGAATGTTTTAGCCACTCAAATGGCTAAAGGATCACTTACTAAAGATGATATACGAGAACTAAGCAATGCTAAAGACAGGTTATTTAGCGATATATCCGGACTTGAAAAAGTAAAGATCGATCCTTCTACACTTTCGGTTGCTGGTTTAAGTGGACTTCAACATTGGCTGGATAATCAAAAGCAATTGCTAACAGCCGACCTGAAAGCGCGAAAAATGCGTCCCCCTAGAGGGGTTCTATTAGTTGGTGTTCCGGGTTGTGGTAAATCTTTATCCGCAAAATTTATTGCTGCCAATTGGAATCTGCCTCTATATCGTCTTGATCTTGCTGCTATTCAAGGTCAGTATCTTGGCCAATCTGAAAATAGGTTAAAAGAGGCTCTTGCTTCTGCAGATCATGCGGCTCCTTGTATATTGTGGATCGATGAAATTGAAAAAGGACTTGCAGGTGCCACTGCTTCGAATGATGGTGGTACATCTACCAGAATGATAGGTCAGTTCCTATTTTGGCTTCAGGAAAGTGAAGCAAAAGTGTTTGTGGTGTCAACAGCAAATGATGTAAGTAAACTTCCTCCTGAACTTTTGCGTAGGGGCCGATTTGATGAATTATTTTTTGTTGATCTGCCAGGTGAAGAAGAACGTAAGGATATAATTAATCTTTACATCAAGCGTAACTTACTAAATCAACCTAGTATAGCAATTTTATCCAAGCTTGTTGAAATTTCAGAAGGCTTCGCTGGAGCAGATTTGGAAGGCGCTGTTCGCGATGTTGCTATCCAGGCAGTTATACATGGTGACGATATTGTGAACGATGAATTATTTGAAAAGTCTTTTAGAAATATAGTACCATTAAGTAAAACGGCACCTGAAAAAATTGATGCCATTAGAACTTGGGGACGGGAACGAGCCGTACCTGCATCAGGAATGTCATGGGATGATGTTACACCATATGATAGAGTAGCAGGCAAAAGGTCAATTATAATTTAAGCAGTCGAGTCTGTAATTTTGAAGCATAAAATAAATCTGGACTATTAATTCGGTTTTACGCTATTTACAACATACTTTAAATAGATACGCTCAGTCATTGGCAATAGTCTTTTAGCTGTGTCTTCAGGATTTTCTCCCTTGGCTGTATAAAAATGACAGTCACTTTTTATGCATGAGTAATAAACCTTTCCAACATCCTTACCCGTAATCAATTTAAGATCTGTTATTTTTTTTAAGTGACGGAGTCTAAAAGTATCTAAAGGAATAATAACAAGACCACTAGGATCTTGAAAATAGGTCAACGTTTTATACTCATTGCCATTCCAGTACATATATCCTGGTTTCGTAATAATATACCACATATATAATCCGACCACAATTGCCAACATCGCTGAGTAAACTGCGCTATTCTTCTTAAATCTACTTCGTATCCAATTGAGTACTCTTTTTATCAGATCAGGAGGGTCTATAGGAGGGAGAGGTTCAGTAGTTAGGGGTTCGTGCTCAAAATCTATTAGCCAAGCCAATAGGTAGATGTTTCTTTCATGTGTTTTCAGAATTCTTCCTTTAAGAAAGTTGTTTAGCGGTCTAAAAATATCAGGATCAGCTGCTCTTATCTTTTGATAGTATTCTTGTGCGCTATCTGCAGAACCAAATAGCGATTTGAAAGTCTCCTTATCTTTCTCACAATATCTGGATGGAAATACATTAATACATTCCCTTTTTAAGCTTGCTGGTGTATGATTCAGTAAATCAAGGGATAGTGAGCTGTCCTCTTTCTTTTTCTGGTAAGCCAGTAAGACTTCTCTCTTATAATCTTCAAACGGTTTCAATACAATAAGAACTTTAATTAGACATTATTTATGCATACCAATAGGCCATTTACGTGCTGTGTAATCATTTGATGTATAATTATATCAGCTTTTTTATGTGCATTGGTATAATGCGAAGGTACCCCGCTATCAATATTATTCGTTTACGGTTTCCCGTAATAATTGAGCATATCAACGCTTTACATTTGATACTATGAAAACACTATTGCTCTCCTCATATCTGCTTTTAAACACTATTATTTCTACCGGTTCAAAAACTGTGTTTGTCTGTAATAACCAACATAGTAAAACTTATCACTATTCATCTACCTGCAAAGGACTGAGTAAGTGCTCGTTTAAACTGCTGGAAACTGATGAGGCAACAGTTAAAAAGCATGGAATGAAACTGTGTAAATGGGAAAGTAAATAGTCGGCCTGAACAAAAATTGATATCAATCATAAATTAAACCACTGAATGGACTTTAAAGATCAAATAGCGCAATTGGCATCTCGTGTAGAGAAGATGTTGCCTCAAATACAAACCGAAGAAGCAACAAAAAATGCTTTGGTGATGCCTTTTATACAGATCATGGGATACGATGTGTTTAATCCTTTTGCGGTTAATCCAGAATTTATTGCTGATTTAGGAATCAAAAAAGGGGAGAAGGTCGATTATGCAATTATGAAGGATGGGGAGCCAACTATATTAATTGAATGCAAGCACCATCTGGAGAATTTAGATCCGCATAATTCTCAGTTGTTCAGATATTTCCATACGACTAAGGCTAAGTTCGGCTTGTTGACTAATGGTCTGGTTTATCGCTTTTATACTGATCTGGTAGAAAAGAATAAAATGGATAGTACGCCATTCTTTGAATTTAAACTGACCGAGGTCAAAGAAGCAGAAATTGCAGAGCTAAAGAAATTTCATAAATCTTATTTTGATGTAGAGAATATTACTAATACGGCGAGTGAGCTGAAATACCTGAATGAACTCAAAAGCCTACTGCATAGGGAGATTGCAGATCCATCTGATAACTTTATCACTTTTTTCACCAAACAGGTTTATCCAAAGGTAATTACAGCGAAGGTGAAAGAACAGTTCTCTCCGATTATCAAAAGGTCTTTTAACCAGCTGATCAGCGATGCGATTAATGAACGACTAAAATCTGCGCTAAACCAGGAAAAGGAAAAAGATGTTGCAGAAGCGGCTAAAATAGAAGAGGTGACTACTGCTGAACCAGCATCTGGCATAGTAACTACAGAAGAAGAAATTGAAGGGTTTTTTATCGTTAAGTCAATTCTCCGGGAAACGATAGACCCGAAACGGATAACATACAGGGATGCACTTTCTTATTTTGCTATTCTGCTGGATGATAATAACCGTAAAACCATTTGCCGCCTGTACCTGAATACCAAAAAATACCTGGTTGTGCTAGATGATAATAAAAAGGAAATCAAATATGAATTGCAGTCGCTGGACGATCTGTATCAGCATGTTGACATCTTGAAAGAGGCTATTGTGAAACTGGAAAGTTTAAAGGTTAAATAATCCTTACCCATCGAAAAGTAAATAACTGATATAAAATAGTATAATTATGAAAATAGGTAAAACTCCCGGTTTTGTCAGGGTTGCTGCTGCCCTTTCTTTAACCATTTTGGTAGCTGGATGTCAGAATGATAAAGGCAGTTCACAGGCATCAGAGACTCCTTTTGAGGATGTTAAATTTAATCCTTATGATGAGGGATTAGCTAAACGCATTGAAGCGTATAACATTAACGCTGTCTCCAAAGGTGCCAATGGAAAAAGCGGAAACCCTGCATTATACATCGATTTCTCTTCCGGGATCAATAAAGCATTTGCTGATCCGGGGATCAAAGGAATGATGACCGACTGTTTCAATACAGTTTTAGCTCAGGCTTTTGATGTATACAAGTTAGGCGCAAATAAAATCAGTCCCTTAACTATAACCAATACAACCGAACTTGGTCAGCAGGTAAGTGACCCTGCGCAATATGCTGACATCTGGGCACCGATCCAGCTGGCTGTAGAAAAGATTGTCGATGGTAATAATGATGCATTATTGATTACCGATTTCGAAGAGTGGCAAAAAAATATGGAGGTTACCAATACCGCCTTTTTAAAGATCCCTTTCTCTAAATGGTTGCAAAAGGGCAATTCTGTAAGTTTCTTTATTGCTGATTACAAAGAAGGGGGAGTAGCTAAACATTTATACTTTACAGTTTTTAGCTGCGGTAATCCTACTGGTTCCAGTATGGTTTCAAAGCTGGAAGGTAAACTGGGACCGCTGACAACCAGGTATGATCTTTCTGCAAATGCTTATCCATTGCGTACAGGATACGAAGGAGAGCAGTCTGGCGGAATATTTTATGATGCTTCAGGGAAGTCAGATGCCGCCAAAAATGTTCTCGACCTGAAAGGCGGGTATGTGAACGGAACAAAAGATGGTCAGCGTTTTGAATTTTATCCTTTGGGATTAGACTGGGCAACAATCGATCAGTTGCACGAAAAATATAAAAGCCAGGGGCAGTTTAATGATTTTTTCAGGAAGTTATATATCGATCTCAGCAACGAAGACAGTTATACTGCTGGCAACTTTGATGTAAAAGTGAATGATGTTACGACCGACTTCGAAAACTTTGCCAAGTCTGATGAGGCTAAAAAGCACCAGCCAAAACTAGCTAAGGGAAAAGATGGTGAAGCAAAGTTCGCAGATAACGAAGGAGATCCAATCGCTTTATCCTGTTATAACACAGATGGTAAATTGAAGGAAAAATGGATATACAAACCAACAGCAGGAACAGCTTTAAATGAGGTTTTTACACTCAATCAAACGCTGTTTGACAATACAAGGAAAACGGACAGCAAAAATGTAGAATTTGGAGTTTCATTTCATCCGAATTTCAAGGTTAAAAACATAGAAAATCCAAAGGGATTGGTTAAAGTAGATATCACTATAAAGACCGCTGCACCAAACCTGCAAAATGCAAAGCTGGCAAAATTCCAATGGGTTAACGGTAAAGGTGTTCCAAATATCGCCCTGGCCGAGTCTGTAACAAACACCTTACAAGAGCTTAAGCCAGCCAATCAGGTCATCTATTCTTACTACATCAAAACTGAACAATAATTAACCTCATACTTAAAAAATAATAAAATGGAATCTACATCAGCTTACATCATAACATTGGTCACCGCTTTAATCTTTTTACTACTCTCAGCAATCATTGCAAATGCAATCAAATTTGAAGGAGGGAGCAACCCTAAAGATCCCCAGTCACGCAAAACCTGGTTTTGGGTATTAGCCATTCTAAACCCCGCTTTAGCATTCCTTGTAGGCTATTTTGTATTCCTGCCCGATGCCAATAGAATGGTCGTAAACAATTACGTAAGTGCATTGAGCATGGGTACTGCAATAGGATTTGTTTTGTACATCCTGCTGGGCTTTGTACTGAGCAAAGTATTTGCCAACGGCAAAATCGGTCATTGGTTTTAATTCCCTAAAAACACTTCAATGGATAAATTATTTGTCATCGCTATAGGCGGTACGGGAATGCGCTGCCTGGAATCTTTTACGCATTTGTGCGGTATAGGGATGTTCGACAACCAGGAGATCGAGGTTTTAACCCTAGATACTGATCAGAATAACGGTAATAAGGGCAGGGTAGAGGGACTTATCGGTTTGTACAACCGTATCAAAACCTCTGGTACCGGTCTGGGCGGTACGCCAAATGCGAATACCTTTTTCTCCGCAAAGCTGAATTTGCATCGGTTCTGGACCAATTACTCTGCTCCGGGAAGGGAGAATTATAAAAATATCACTAAACTTTCTACAGGTACACCAGAGCAGCAAAAGGCTAATAAGCTGATCTCAGATCTGTTCCTTGATACAGGTTCCGTACAGGAATTTGCACTGGAGCATGGCTACCGTGCGCAGACGCATTTAGGTTCAATGCTGATGTACCATGGTATTGTAGAAGCCGCGAGAAATATCCTTAAAGGGACCACGGTACAATCTGAGGAGCGGGAACTGGATTCTTTTATGGGCAAGCTGGAAAAAGCCGGCGGCAATGCCAGGGTCTTCATTTTCGGATCTGTATTTGGCGGTACCGGCGCTTCATCCATTCCTGTGATCCCAAAAGCACTTCAGGAATTTGTTCAGATCCGTTCTGGCGGCAATGCCAGCATAGACTTTTCGAAAGCAAAGTTCGGATCCACATTACTCACTGAATATTTTACATTCAGCAAGCCAGATGCCCAGCAGAAATCAACCAAAGCGAACAGCGTTATTGCAGATTCATCGTTTTTCCCCTTAAACAGTCAGGCCGCCTTACAATTTTACCAAAGTGACCCAACGGTACAGAAATGTTATAAACTCTTATATCATATTGGCTGGCCGGTAGAAAGTAAAAAGATTGATGGTGACAATACCTCTAACCAGACCATTACTGGCGGTGCGGCACAAATGAATGCATCTCACATTACCGAGTTATTGTGTGCCTGCGCAGCATACGACTTTTTTACCCGCAGTACTGGATTTGATAGTGCTAAAGCTGATTATTTATACAAAGCAGTAGAGTTTAAAGACAATTCTTTTAATTTCTCCTTCGACGATTTCATCGGGAAGGACAATAAAGCAGGTGAGATTTTTGTCAACAAATTAGGCGCTTTCTTTTCTCTGGCCCATATCTCGCTGACAAAAAACGGGGCTGCTTTCGATGACGCAGGTATTAAAGGGTTTATCAAACAATGTGAGAATCAAAAACTGCTGCAATACAGTACCATAACTGATGCAGAATGCAAAGACATCAATGAATACTTTAAACTCTTTGCCTATACCTTCAAAGATGCAAAGTTTGTTCCGGGTTGGCTGTACCAAGTCAGACAGTCGGTCGCGCCAGGCAAGTTTTTGTTTGATAGCAAAGCCTTTCCGGATAACCAGGCAGAGTTGAAGAAGCTTGATGTAGGTACCATCTTTTTGGACGACAAACATCACTGGTCTAAGGGCGGGATATTCGGTGATCGATACGGCACGTTTGTCGAAAAGCTGATCAGTAGCGGTCCGAAGGACGAGCAAAAGGTGAATACTACGAAAGAGAAATTTCTTGCCCACATTTTTAACGCACTTACCATTTCACAAAACTTCGATATAAACTAAAGGATATGTCAGATAAACGAATCAAAGCACTGGCGATAAAAGTTCATCCTAAAACTGAGCCTAATGGTGTTGAATATGCATGGGATAAGATTCCACAGCTCGAAGTTTTTACCAAAAACATTGTTATACCAGAAATAGCGGTGGACAGAGATGGGAACTCTTCTGTGAATATCGGCACTATCGTTTCTGGTATTCCCTCTGTATTTGCGCGTGCCAATCTGTTTAAAGCGGCACTCGATAACATCCAGGATAAAGACGCGGACGCATCGGGCTTGATGCTCTTCTATAAATCGCTCATCAGCGAATGGAAAGGCTTTATCAGTTGCATCGCCTTAAATTATAAAGATATTGAGGTCAACCGTATTCCCTTGGTCTATTCTGATGGTCAGCAGTTAATCAACACAGCCAACATCTACGAGCCAACTGGTGCATTTGGAAATATGCTCTTCGAACGCCAGCCCTTATGGTGTGACCAGTCGTTAGCGAATAACGCTGATAAAATACCCTTTATCGATGTCATCTCCTTTAAAGGTAACGTTGTTGGCGGCACATCACCAGACAGCTTTTTGTTTACTTCTGTCGCTTATACCGTTAAAGAGAAATTGCCCTTTGTAAACATCCAGAACGGCCGGTTCATAGATCCTTTGCAATCCGAATTAAGTCCGCAAGAGCTATTTACGCTGTATGGCTATACGAAACATATTCTTCATAACATCGAGAAATTCCGGTCAAATTATGCCGGTTTAGAAGAACTGCTGCGGCCGCAATACGGTAACATGTCTTCTACTTTGCAGGGATGGATTGATGAGATGGTCGTTTACCAACAAAAGAAAGGTTATCCTAAATTAGACAACCAGGCACCACCAGAAGTCGGTTCACTATTCAATTATCCATTCAGTATTTTATTTAACTATTCTACCGAATTATACGGTTCTGAAGGGATTATCTACAGTGATCCGCATACCGAAAGGATCAGTTTTGATCCAAAAGATTTGCTGTTGCCGGATACTACCGAAATCGCTCAGATCGACTTTGGCAGGGAAGGAATGGAAACCCGGAACTACTTGCGAACCAAACCAATCCTGTTATTAGCCGCAGAAACTAAAGGTCAGCCAAATAACTTCGCCTACTTTACACTGCCCTTAACCCCGCTGGCATTAAACGTTTTTGGCGCTACGCTTGATGCGCTGGTAGGTATCTCTGATGCCTCCAACGTAAAATCGCGCATTACCGCTATTTATGATCCGAATGATAAAGACGGCGAGCGGTTAACCGTTAACCTTAAATTGTACACAGAAACCGGTAATGAAATTGTTAAAGAAGTGATCTATAAAATCACCTCAGAATCAATCATAGGGAAAGACATCTTGATGTGGCCTAATTTCATCTCTAAACAGTGGAACCGCTATTTTCTGTACTCAGAGATCCCACATAATGATGCGAAGTTCCAGGCCATGCCCTTCGTGGGTAATATCGATGACGATTTTTTTAGAATTGTGCTCGATGAAAATGGGATTCCCCTGTACCTCGCCAGCCATGGCAAGGCCGCAGTGATCCCGGAAAAGTACGGCGCTATCAAAGCACAGCTACATATCACCTCAAATAATGCGGTAGCTGATAATAAGTACAAATATGAAATCTATGAAAGTAACCGGCCTTTTAAAGGTGTAAAGTTTTCACACGCAGGTATTGACTGCGGCTTTGGGATTATCCGTTATGACGGATCTGGCAACACACAATCTTTACCAGTGAACATGCTGAATTCTCCAAAGTCGTTGGCCAAGGCATTTTTGGGAGTTGACTTTGGAAGTACAAATTCTTCTATCGCCTATTTCTCTGACCAGCGGAATGAAGTTTGTGAAAGCTTAAGGCTCACTAATAAAAGAGTCTCATTACTGTCCACTGATGCCAAAAACAACGATGAGCGTCCCGCTGTAGAGGATGAGATTTTCTTTTTCCAGAATGATGAAATCCTGACCAATGCCATCAAATCTGTGCTCACCATCCACGATTCGAGAAGAGTAGTCAACGAAAGTAATATTCAGCAGGAATCTTTGATGGCTCAAGCCGTTAAAGGAGGTTTCCCATGTTTCGAAAAAAACCTGCCTATCGAAAGCGCAGAAGATAACCGCTATATCTTAAGCTACAATAGAGTAGGGCGGGCGGAACTCGTATACAATATGAAATGGTCTACACAGACCATTGATAAAAGTTATAAAACTGCCTATTTGAGCTCGCTCTTACTGCATGTGTATGCACAGTTGTTTATCGAAGGCCATGAGCCACATACCTTAAAATGGTCGTATCCATCCTCTATGGGTAAAGAGTTACTCAGCGAGTACAGGGCAATATGGGACTCACTGAAGGGAATATCACCCATTGTGAGTAATGTGCAACTAAAAACTTATCCTCCTTCAGATCTTTCAGATTTGGGAGACACCTCTGGCGAAAGTTCATGGGGTACTACTGTTGCTGATACTGGTTGGGGAAGTGGTGCAGCCGAACCACCAGTCGCAGCCTCAGGATGGGGAGCAGCGGAAACCGCTAACGCATGGGGCAGTGAAGCTAAAGCTCCGGCAACTGGCGGCGGCTGGGGAGCTGATCCTCAAAAGAAAACCGCGAATGCAGTAAACATCACTACAGAAACAGGACCAGTGAGGTTTGATTTTAAAAAGTTAAGCAACGAAGAATCACTTTCTGAAGCCTGTGCAGTAGCAAATTATCTCGTGCGGCCCAATGGGGGTTATTCCATCAATCCAGGCGAGCTGGTTCTTTGCTTTGACATTGGCGGCAGTACAACTGATATCACCGCATTGTGCCAGATGGATGGCGGGAAAGCAATGATCAAGCAGAATTCAATCCGTTTTGCAGCAGAAAGAATTGCCCAGGCTACAAAATATTCACCAAACTTTAAGAATGTGCTCCTGAGGATGTGTGAAAAGAAAAACATCTCCATCCAAGGATTAAATAAGGGCACAAACAAATTCTCTGAAAACACTGCGCCTTATTACTTTGAACAGGTAGTTGATCGTTTAGAAGCATCAGACTTTGAAACCTTTTATCTGCTGATTGCAGCAGAATGTAAAGAGATGATGAGCATTAACCTTTACGTTACCGGTTTAATCATGTTTTATGCCGGTCAGCTTGCTTACAAATTAAGAACCGAAATCGTAAAATCTGAAGACGCTCCTCCAGCAGTTAAAGCTATTCCTCCTAAAATCAAAATAGCTTTTGCCGGTAAAGGTTCCAGAATATTCGACTGGTTTACGGCGGTAAATCCTACAGCAGCAAATGATTACTACACGCAAATGTTTATCAGGGGAATGGGTGGAGAAGGGGTTGCGAAGCAAACTATCACGCCAATCAGTCTCAGCCCGCTAAAAATAATTGACATCAATTCTCAGCGTGGTACAGATAATGCCGATGTGAAATATGAAGTATCTAAAGGTCTGGCTATTCCCACCAATATCACCAGTATTCTTGTACCTACCAATAAACAAGCGATAGAAATATTGGGTGAAGATAATTTTTGTGTGGTTACACCTGCAGGAGAATTTAAGTACCTGGAATCTACTAACTCCATTACTCCGGAAATGCTGGAGCATATCGGCAATCACTTTATCTGTTTACCGCCCGATGGAAAACCGCATTGCCCGAGGTTTATGGATTTTGCCGACCTGTTTTATAAAGTTTCTTCGAGCATGTTTGGCCTCAAAATGAATGGTGCAGATTTTATGGCTGGTTTTCAGGATATGAATATTGAAAACTACATCAAAGGGGAGCCTGCTTTTATCAAAGCGCAAAAACGGAAACACGATGATCAGAAGGAGTTCGACTACGTAGCACCGATTATCATTTTAGAAGGCATGAAATTCTTCGAAAAACATCTGCTTAAAGGAATTCAAAAACAATAAAATGATGAAATTCTGCGTATTAGCAAAAATATCCAAGCGTATGGTTTCTTTCTGGTATCAATCAGACAGTAACGCCTATGCGCCATTAAGTATAAAGGAATCCAATGAGATTCCCTTATACTTCTATGTTAATGGGAACGACTTTATTTTTGGCAGTACAGCAAGAGAGCGATTTAACCGGCACGATCCCAATGCCTACGGCAACTACTTCGAAATCATTAAAGATCCCGGAAAGCATTTTACCATTTATGGGAACAAAAAACCCGTTAAACAGCTGTTCTATTACGGAATTGAACAGTATCTTTCTCATTTTTTAAATACCGTTTTATACAAAACAGATTCCATTGAATCTTACCGGCAACACTTTCCGATGCGGTTTTTATTTGATACCGATATAGAAGACAATGAGCAATCACTGATAGAACACCTGTTTCAGGAAGCAGGCTACTTTAACTTAGACCGTGTTCAATATCACAAAACACTGCTTGATGTACTGGTGCAAAAAGGCACGTTGCCTCCGGGTAAATCCGTTCTGTTACTGAGCGGGATTGATGACGTATTGTATTTAAAACTCTATAAACATCACCAAGCCGAAGCCATCGGTTCCTTTAAACTGGAAGGGCAGGGAGCAGATCCAAGGGTAAGAATCCTGGCAGATATGATTGTAGAATACATCGTTCTTCAAAACTCTTATTTATCAATTGATAAGGACACCGAAATCGCCGTTTTACTTCCATTTTGTGCCAGTTTGCTGGAACAAAGCAGTCCAATCATCAAAGGTGATGCAGAACTATCAGACGGGAATAAATACTGGTTTAAAGTCAACGAGAAAAACCTTAATGACCGGCTTCAGTATTACTCAAATGACAGTATGATTTATACAGCTATAGATGATCTGTTAAAATCCGGCGGTCTGTTGATCGATGAGGTAGTAATTTTATTGGCTACAGAAGAAATTAGTACCTCTTATTTTTCCAATAAACTGCTCAAGAGATATCACCACGTCAAAGAAGTCAAAGCTGCGGATATCAAAGATACCATGAAATCCATTTTTGCAGAGATTTCTAGTTCCAATTATAAAGCTAAGTCAATACCGGTGATCGCGCCGATAGTAAAACCTGTGGCACCGATAGTTCCTGTAGCACCAGTAGTGCCTGTAGCAAAACGGCCGCCACTACCAACACCAAAATTGCCGCCTGCATTGCCACCTAAAAAGGAGGTTACTGTAGTGCCGCCTAAAGTGAATATACCAAAGGTACCGGACATGAAGCCAGCAATGCCGGCGAAAACTATTCCAGTAAAGTTACCGCCTCTTCCACCTAAGAAAACGCAGTAAAAACAGATCAATAATTAAATGAAAATATTATGGCTATACAATTAGAGAAAAGAAAACCCATTTCCATTAGTAAGGAGCAACCAGGACTAAACAATATCGTTGCTGGTTTAGGCTGGGACCCCGCAGTGGTAAACGGACATTCAGTAGACCTGGATCTTTCGTTATTTATGTTAGGTGCAGACGGTAAACTGGTATCAGATGAATATTTTATCTTTTACAACAACCCTGTAAGTCCTGATGCATCTACAAGTTATCCGGGAGATAGCAGAGGCGGAGAAGGCGATGGAGATGATGAGGTAATCCTTATAGATTTAGCAAGGATAGCTGCACCCGTAGAGTTCCTGTACTTTGCCGTTACCATTGATCAAAGTGAAGAAAGAGGGCATAATTTCGGTCACGTTCAAAACTCTTACATCAATATCAGGAATGCGGCCGATAACTCCATTTTGTGCCAGTACCAGCTAAAAGAAAATTTCACCAACGAAGATTCTTTAATCATTGCAGCTATTTCCAGAAACGGAGGCGATTGGCGTGTCGAAGCGCTTGGTCAGGCTTTTTCCGGCGGTCTAAATACACTAGTAGAATTATATCAATAAAATTAACCATATGAGCAGTTTTAATTTAAGTAAAGGGGACAGGTTTTCTCTTTCCAAGGCAGCACCCGGACTAACAATCGTGAAAATTGGTATGGGATGGGATCCTAATGATGAACCAGGCGGACCAGAATTTGATCTTGACGTATCTGCATTCTCCATCGGCAGCGACTTTAAAATCCCGTCAGACTCTTACTTCACCTTTTACGGTCAGCTCCGGATGGGTAATAAAATCGAAGATAAAATTGAGAAAGGCCTGTTCAGACCAATTACTGAAGATGGCGCTATCATCGGAGCGATCGACGATCCTGATGGAACTAGAAGCGATGGCGACGATGATGAGGATATGTTTATCGACCTAACTAAAGTTAGCCCTAAAATCGAACAAATCATTATCTGCTGCACCATCTGCAAATTTCCACACGACAACAAAAAAGACCGCAGAACATTAAACCTGAACTTCGGGCAAGTGAATGACTGCTACATCCGTATCGTAAATGAAAGCACAGGAGAAGAGATTCTTCGCTACGACTTAAAAGATCAGTACACCAACGAAGATGCTGTAGAATTTGGAAGATTATTCCGTGATGGCGATGGATGGGAATTTGAAGCCATGGGCAGAGCACATACCGACAGCCTGCAAACATTAGTAGACATGTACACCTAAATCACAGAAACATTATGGCATTCAACTTAAATAAAAATGATGGAACCGGTTTAGGTCCATCTGCAACAAATAAAACAACTTCTAAATTTGACCTGTCGAAAAAAGAGGCTGTTGAACCGATCGTAACTGAACCCGCTCCTCAATCTAAATCCTGGATCGTTGGATTACTTGGGATTTTGATTATTGGAGGTGGGATTTGGTATTATTCATCCAGACCAGTACCAGAAGGTTCTACGGTTGCTACATCAACGGAAACTGTCCCATCAGACACTCTTGCTAAAGTAGCAACTGAAGCGACCGCAGAAGTACAGCCTGCGGCTTCCGCAGATACAACACTTGTCACATCTTCAGCAAACCAGAACATTGCAGAAACACCAGCTAATGAAACTAGCGCAAATGAATCAGTAACCACAAAAACTGACCAATCAGATCCGTTAGTTGCTAAACTGAATCATACAGCTCCAGCCAATTTTGGCGAAGGATCTGCTAAATTCAGAAGTATAGACAAATCATTAGTTCGACGTATCATCTCTTACTTAACTAAAAATCCTGATGCATCAATCTACGTTAACGGTTATGCAAGCAGTGATGGTCCTTTAGCAATAAATCAAACTGTATCCCAAGCAAGAGCAGATGCTTTTAAGAGTTACCTCATTTCTAGAAATATAGCCCAAAATAGGGTAGTAGCTGCAGGAAAAGGTATAGATAATCCAATCGCATCAAATGATACTGACGCCGGCAGAAAAAAGAACCGGAGAGTTGAAGTTGCTTTTCAATAAACAGATCAATTAATATCCCCGTGGCACAAAGAAGAAGAAAGAAAACATCAGTTTATCAAGCCGGCATTAACGAAGTTGTGATCCTATTAGGGTTGTTATTTAGTGCAGTTCTTTTCATCATAAAAGTTATAACAGGCAGTGTAAGCTGGTTTGAAATCTTTACCCCTGTAATCATTGCCTTTTTAATCGTATTCCTATTATCAGTGTTGAAAACAACCCTTAGAAAACTATAATTAGCACCACAAAACAATTTATGTAAACCACTACCAACCCTTTAAGTAATATATGATGGATTTTTTACACACTATCCTTGGAGATGATATCCAAGCCGGACTACTCATTATTTTAAATTTAATAGTCATCGAAAGTCTGCTTTCCGTAGATAATGCTGCGGTATTAGCTACAATGGTGATGGACCTCCCCAAAAACCAAAGAGACAAAGCATTAAAATATGGCATCATTGGCGCTTATGTATTCCGCGGTATTTGCCTTTTCCTCGCAGCCTGGCTAGTTCAAATCTGGTGGTTAAAACCCTTAGGTGGTCTTTATCTGTTATACCTCGCCATTGATTACTTTATTAAAAAGAGTAAAAAAGAAGAAGGCGTAGACGAAGAAGTGGATAAAAGTAAAAGCTGGATCTATAGATCTACTGTTGGTTTAATCGGATCATTTTGGGCCACCGTGGCCTTAGTAGAAGTAATGGATCTGGCATTCTCTATTGATAACGTATTTGCAGCAGTAGCATTCACAGATCATATCTGGTTGATTTATATTGGGGTATTTATTGGAATTCTTGCTATGCGTTTTGTCGCACAAGCATTTGTGAAATTGATGGAGAAGTTCAGCTTTCTGGAAACCGTCGCATTTATTGTGATAGGCGTACTGGGGATCAAACTGACTTCGTCTTTGTTCAAGCACTTTTATCCGGAATCTTCTGTTTCTCAACTGATAGAAGGAAAGCAGACAGATATGTTTGTTTCGATTTTTACCGTTGCTGTTTTTATTATTCCGGTCTTGACTTCGATGGTGTTTAATTTTCCAAAGAAGAGTATGGTAAGATAAATCATTGGAGTGAGAGATCTATTGAACTGTAAAACGATCAGTTCAAATTAAAGTATTAAAGTTGCACTGAAAAGTGCTGATCAATATAAAAATTAAATATTATGGGAAAATTTTATAAAACAGTTATCAAGGAAGAGGATATTCCTACATCGGACAAAGGCATAATGATTAGAGATATTGTGCCCTTAATTGCTAGTTCAGAATATGAACTTGAGGTCATGACTCTTTTCGGTGTGGAGGATATGATAAGTGAGGTAATATCAATTCCTGGGGCTAAATCTCTCGTGAAAAGTATTCTTCATATAGATTCAAAATTCCGCAAGTTTGATGTTAATTGCAATCTTGAAAATGTTACATGCGGTTCAATTAATGAGGACAATTCTTTAAGGTTAAGCTTTAAAGGTATTAAGGAAGCTGAAGCTTTAGAAGTATTAGAAATAGATTATTTCGAGGCGGATACAAAGTATTCTTCTAAATCAGATTTTCTTGATTTGTTTAAAATAGATAAATATGCTTCCTTCTGTGTGGGAAGTGGATTAACCGACCTACTTTTTGAAAATTTGAAAAAGTTACAGGAAGAATATGGAAGTAAAAAGTCATTTAAAAAGAAATATCGCATAATTAGAGATGAGGAAGATCAATATTTTGTTCGCGCAATCACATCTCCAACCAAATACTATAACTATAATATAAGATTCTCATTATTTGTAACTTTATTAATTCTTCATAAAAGTATTAAAGAATCAGGTCATACTTTTAAGGTTTTCTACTGTGAATATGATGAATCGAGTATAAGAGTCTATTTTGAGAAAAATATCACTAAGAATATTAAAGGGTTAGGTAAGGTAAAGTTTCAACTAGAAATGGTAAATGATGAGATTAAAAGGGAGGCTATGCGATTTTCGGGGGTGAATATCATCGATATACCTAATGTGCAGGGAGAGACGATTACCATAAAGCCATCAAAAAATAGATCTAAGATTTTGACTGTCTCTCATGGAAGAAAACCTGATACTGTTTATGAGGACCTTAAATATTTCGACAAAGTTGATAAGGTGCAGGCCGACATGTTTGAAGCGGCTGAACAGATAAGCAAAGTTCAGAATGCCGATGAGCTCCGCTTTGCACTTTATGAGCGTATTCTAAATATAAAAAATGAATATCTTAAAGAAGATCAAGATAAAATTACACCAATTTTAAAGAATAAGATCTACTCCCTACATGAACTTTTGGTTGTAATGAACAAAGTTGAAAAATTGACTTCAAACCTTGATGCTAAAGCTTACTTGAGATATGTTTTCTATGATATTTTAACAGCAAGTCATAAGTAGATTATAATCTATAAATGAAGCTTTACTGAAAGCTTTGCCAGTAGGGTAAACTATATCTTATGGTAACACAATATTAATTGAGTTTTTTAACAAGGAAGAAATTGTTGGCATCTAACCATAAAAATTATGATTGGATGTTACTAAGTTCTAGCCTAGATAATGAACAAATTTTTTAGTCAATAATAGCTGTTGAATTTAATAATGAATTTTTTGCGCATGCACTCGTTTATTTTATAGCATTATTAATTCAGCTAGCATTTCGTACATTTACGTAGTATGTGGAGTGAATGCGAATGCTAGATAAACAGTATCCAGTTCTCTATATTGTAAAATTATATAAATGGAAAGTAAAAGGATAGTAAGACGCATCGATCGACTGTTACTTGATCCTAACAACTATAGGTTCATTGATAGGCCAGAGTATAAATTTATTCCTGACAGCGAATTAGCAGACTCCCGTGTGCAATTGCGCACTTTATGTTTTGTTGGGCTTCTCAGGGCAAAAAATAATCTGGTGGAAGTCCTCCTTTTCCATAAACTCGTCAAATTGTTCGATTGATGAGGGAGGGGATAAAGACTTGATATTCTATTGAGTTCATAGCTTATTGCTAATTGTTTCAGTTTTCTATACAGATTTACTTTTCGGATTTGGGTGGTGGTGTTGCACTTGCCATTGAAGCTGCGAGATTAGATGGTAAAATGTTGTCAAAGGCAATCTTACTGATGATCCCGCCTGACATTACTCCTTCAACTCCAGGCCGAAGTTCAATCCCGATAGCTCTGTTCTTTGATGTAATAATGTCCATGTCCTTACCTTTTGATTTTATTTTTGCTGTTTCTTTAGTCGTTAGCCAGCGTGTTTTGAGGCCATTGGCATTGAATGTGTTGATAAGCTCATCTAGGTCGATACCAATGATAATCTTTGCCTGCCCGGTCATTATTTTTACTACGAATTCTTTTGGAAGGGGTTTTGCGAATAGTGTTTCCGATAATTGTTCTGTAATCTGCATCAGGTCGATAACCATATGGTTTTTTGCCTGTCTTTTTAGGATGAACGGTATGGTGGCCCTGGCCATTGGCTGTCCGATCTGTCCTTGGTACATGCCGATATGCAGACAGTCTTCTAGTACCCTGTAGCTCCAATCCTTGGTCTTTAGCTCTTCGAGCATATTTAAGAATATCCCGTCATAGTAGACTAGGTCAATTGTCGGCGTATTAATTGTTATATTTAAACCAGTTGCAACATCGATACCTTTATCGGTATTGATGACTTCTGTGGCTTGTTGTGCCCGTAAATCTTGCCTTAGCATCCGCTGCATCTGCTTATGTTCAGTCTCGCTGAAGCTGCTTTGAAAACTTTGACATGGGATCCCACCATTTTCTAGTGTCATGTCTATACATTTCCGGATTTTTTCATTTGTTTTTCCTTCCTTAAGTTCCGTAATGTACAGTCCCTTTTTCTTATCGGCAACTAAGAGATCGCCGATTTGGATAAAACTTGTCAGGTCCGAAATGAGCGCAAAATTTCCAGAATATTCATTGAGCTTGTCTGCCTCTTTAATAGCATGTTCGATGTTAGAATTTTCGAGAAGTTTGGTTGACTTTTCACCGATATGCAGACGCCTAGCTATATGTACCTGTTGTCCCATCATCTGTATTGCAAGGCCATCCGCAATGTGCGAAAGGTTATGTAGCCTGCGGACAATGACTTTATTTAAATTAAGTAATTCTTCAGTCTTTTTCTTATTGTGGCTGGTTCTCGCTTCCTTTATTTTTGCCTTGTTTTGCTTTAGAATTTGCTGATAGGAAATTACTTCATCTACTAAGAGTTTCTGGGCGATCTTAAATCCTTCTCGGCATTTGTCCATGAAAGTTGCCATCTCCAGTGAATTCCACTTATCAGTGGGCCGCATTTTTTGGGCTTTTGAGATTGAATCTGTACCAAATGAAAAGGCGTAGTCCGCTATCTCGACCAGCTTTGAAGCAAATTGTTCTGTAGTTTGTAAACTGTGTTGTTCCATTGAGAATTAAATTTAGAGGGATTATGAAATATAGATACCAATATCGATAATTAAAGCAATACTGAAAAGTGTAGCCGATTGACTCACTGGTTTCTTCGGTTAAAGGCTTCAGGTTTTAAGAGTGAACTACTTAGAAACTCAATTCTATTATTAGGACGAGGTTTAGGCTTTTGAAGCCACTTTTACTACAAATCCTTGAATCACTTATTGGCTTTGTAATGACATTTGTTAAGGTTATATAGAAATAAGCCTGAGTTAATTGATTTTTTACTAAATGTAATGTGTTTTTCAGTAATATTGATCACCTGTGTTGTTCTATCAGTATCCCATACAATAATATCAGTTTTTTTAGACCAAGGCTAAAGTACGATCCTATCTGAATGAAGAGGATAGGAGTAATAGAAAAAAATTATATTATTTAAATAACTATTTTGGGCATATATTTATTATCGACTTTATCATGCAGTTAGCCCCCAAACATTATGATGTCACACTTGATTCTTTTTTGAGCTCCTGGAACTTGGAGCGCATAAAAAAGATGACTATCCATGAATATGCGGATTTGTCCGATCACGATTCATTGTGTTACTGGCTGGAATATGGTACAAAGAACCTGGGGGCAATCGGGCGTATTTCGCTAAATAAGTTTGAACTATGGAAGCCCCGGGACAGCAAGGATAAGGAATTCAAAGACGGGCGCTTTAAAATGGAGGGCGTATATGCGTGGAACGCTCAGAAAGGAAATACTTTAGAGCAGGCATTTAATACAATCAAACAACTGGTAGTCGATATCGTTGTGCATGCTTCAAACCAGGACTGGACCGCCATTGACGGAATCAGGTTCCATGCGATTGCGAAATGGAAAATTGCGTGTCTTTTTTCAAAAAAGCAATTGCTGCCGGTGTATAGCATGAGGGCCTTGTTGGCCATTGCCAATGGGCTGGGATATGCGTTCACAGGCAAGGAAAAAGTTTCAGTGATACAGGCTGGCATTATTGGTCATAAATCGGAAGATGAGGATATGGTAGACTTTTCCTATCGCATTTATACGCAATTCGCTTCAAGGGATAAAATATCTAACAGGAACTATTACATCGTAGGCAGTAAGTATAGTGATGGAAACGGCAATGATAACGTTTCGGTGGTAGATCAATTTATAGCACACGGATGTGTAGCAATAGGCTGGCTGGATTGGCTGGATTTTGGGCACTATATGGGCAAGCAAAACAAGGAAGTCAATACGTTTGTAGCCAGCAACTGGACCATAATAAAACCGACACTAGGTAAGATTCAGGGCTACTTCCGTTTACTGTCCCAAATGAAATCAGGCGATATTATAGCAGTCAAATCAGAGGGTGAATACGGCCAACTGAACATTATTGCCTATGCTGAAGTGGTAGAAAGAAATGGCAGTGCTTACTGGCATGATGAGGATGTTTTAGGACATCATATCCATGCTGAGTTCCTCGATGCCGGTTTTGTCAATGATACAGGGGAGACTTATGCAGGAACGATACATCGCCTTACCCGGGAAAAAGATGGCCCTGCATTCAATAAGATATTTGGTTGGTATGCAGGAGATCTTCAAGAAGTAGGTCCCGCAGAATCGGAGGAGACAACTGAGGTCATCATTGATGAGACTGACGAAGAGGGATATAATGGAAAGGTGGAAACCAGTTTTGAACGTAGTGCCATTGCATCGGTGATCGTCAACCGTGTGCATAACCGGATCCAGAACCGGTTTATTGAATATTTAAAGGCAAACTACCCCAACGATCTATCTTCCGGCGAAAAGAAATATATAGATGCCAGGCGGATCAGCAGTGAAGAGGTATTCATTTATGAGATAAAGCCGTTTTCAGATGTATATACCTGTATCCGGCAGGGCATTGGCCAGCTCTTCGATTACATGCACAAGGAAAAGAGCAAGAAGCAAAAGCGTATAATCATAGTCGGGCCAAACGAACCTAATCCAGCAGATTTGAAATTCTTGGATGAGATCAAAAAGATGTTGAGCGTTCCATTTGCCTACATCGCATTTGATGAATCGAGGATGACGGCAAAGGAATATTAACGATAGGTACACAGTGCAATTTAAAAAAAAACTTATGCAAGCAATCGGAAGATGGAGTAGCCATAGCCGATCTGTTTTATTATATAGATAAAGGTATCAGGTACGATTTATACAATAACAGTGTTGCTGATGGACGGGACTATGTTTCTAGGTTAGATACCCATTTCACTCACCCCTTTGATATATTCTCAAAATATAGTCTTAATCAGTTCCGCTTTAAATCGAAGTGTTTTGCAAAAGTAAACAGCGGTCACCACGAAAGAAAGTTCGGTTGTGACTCGATGATTGTTTTTGAAGTAAATGGCAAAGTCAGAGTAGGTCTTTTTGAAGCCAAATCGCCCAGGGTTATTATTGATCCGGCATATGGAGCGACTTTCTACAATTGGAAGAATTAATATGTTGGCTTAGGCGTTACCGAACTCAGAAAGTTACGGAAATTGGAGGAGGAAAATTCGTAATTAAAAAAATTGGTTGCAGATTTGAGTTTAGATAAGCATATGCTACAGGAGGTACTGAAAAAAAGCTTTAAGGCCAGCTGAGTTGAGGGAGCTGACCAAAAGCTTAATCCACAGGACTTTCGCATTTCACAACGGCGTGCATGCCGGGTAGTTGAATAAAAAAAAAAAGAACTACCTTTTTGTATCAGGCAATGCCCAAGGATGATAGAATGCTCACATTAAGGATTAAAGAAATTGCGGAGACCAGACTGCGGTATGGCATGTGGCGTATTTTATCACTATTAAGAAGAGAATGATGGAAAGTTAATCACAAAAGGGTTCAACGGTTATATAAGCTTGAAAATCTAAACCTTCTAAGCAAACGTTCAAGACGTAACTGAGCTGCTTTGCATCGTCTGGATCGCGAACCTGCCTCCAGTTTACACGAATGCTGGAGTATGGATTTTGTCGCTGATCAGCTCTTAGATGGCAAAAAAATCCGCACTTCAAATATAGTCGATAACTATAGCAGAAAATGTATGGATATCTATGTCGATCAGGGAATAAAAGGCAATCAGGTAGTAGATGTTTTGGAATTCATTCGTACTCAGACAGGTGTAATTCAGAAGAAAATAAGAGTAGACAATGGCAGTTATTATAACTATGACTACAAAAACAAGGAATACAATCATAGATCCGTCATTTGCATTTGCTTGTATTATTTAAATAATAGTGATCGGAAAAGTGTTTGAACTATCATTTACTTGTTAATATGTAAGAATGATCACTAGATAATATTATGAATAGAGAGTTATTTCCGGTTTTCCGTAATTAGAATAAAGTACTGCTAAATAATCGTTATGTATTATAAATAAACAATTGGAGTATAAACCTATTTGTTCAATTTGTGATCGAATAATACAAAAAGTAGAATTATACGTACTACGTTGTATATAGTCGTATCAGGTAATAAGTTCTGATTATATTATAATGTATTTAAGGACAATTAATCCTTGAGATAATTATCTATTTTGTCAAAAACACCTTGAATGTCTTTTGTTATTTCAGAAGGTGATATATCTAAATAGTCAAAACCTTCTTCTTTTGCTGCTCTTTTGCGGATCTCCCTTATAGCTAGTTCTTCCTTCGTCTCAAAGTCTTCTACATCTATAAGTACCGCTAGCTGTTTAGAGAAATTGATTATTGCAAAATCAAAATGATAAGCAATTGATTCTACACCATCACTATGTATTGGAAGATCTAAATCTTGATAATTGTTATATATATCTCCCTTGTAGATATAGTAATAAAATCCAGATCGGAATGTATTGATTTGTGGAATTAGCCCTGGATTGGCCGAATTATTATAAAAATTTTCCAGCCAATGTTTATAAAAAATAGTCTCTGCTGCACTCATTGGAAGACTTGAAATTACTTCGTCCAATTTTGTTCCGTATTTATTATTTAGTTCACTATCAATGTGCACAATAGTCCATGGCTTGTGATTAACTTTTCTAAGTTCTTCGGTAGTCATTCTATCATGACCGCTGGATCCTTTGAGCCCAAAATTTACATCAAAGTATTGCTTACTACGCTTATCACCAAATCTGATACGTTCAGCTATGGGACGATCTCTTTTAGCAATATCAGCATCCTTTTCATATTTTTTCTCGCTTTTTGATAACACCCATTTTTCACCTTCTGTGCCGATCGCCCACTTTAAGCATTTTGCAAAATTAAGATTTGGTCTTTTTGGATCAACATAAGTATGTATAAATTTATCATTTCCCAGCTCATTTTTAATCTGTACAATGAAATCATCAGTTAGCTGTTGTGGGGTCCATACCTTGTGTGTGCGGATGTAGTTATCAATGAAGACCGAAACTTTTCCGTTTAGATAGGATTTCTCATAGGATATTAATTCATTGTATGTCATAGTTCATTATTGTTTTGTTTGCAGATAGGCAAATTGTTGAAAAAATATATCTAGCTATTATTTTCAAACTACGGAAATTTAATGAATTACTTTCTTTTTTTATTATAACGCATGATTAATATTGTTATTTCCATAGGTTAAGTCCTCTTCCTATTTATAGAAATGAGTAGGGGATGTTGAGCAGTAGCCCTCCGTGCTTGGATTAAGTTGTAAAAATATTTTATTCTAAAACATTATATTGCACCATGAACACCTGGAAAGACCTTCAAGATAAATTAATTGAGTTCCGTAACGAAAGAGAGTGGGAGCAATTCCATAACCCGAAAGATCTTGCTTTAGCGCTTTCAATTGAGGCTGCTGAGCTAAATGAAGTTTTTCTTTGGAAAAAAGCAGATGAAGCCAATATTGAAAAGGTGAAAGAAGAACTTGCTGATGTGTTTGCCTATGCCTTACTCTTGGCTGAGAAATACGGCCTTGATATAAATGAAATTGTTCTGAATAAAATTATCAAGAACGGTGAAAAATATCCAGTGGACAAGGCTAAAGGTACGGCAACAAAATATACTGATTTATGATTCAATCCTTCGAATTATCGATTGAAGTTTCAGAACAGTATGATTTCAACAAAGAATCATTAGAAAAGATCAAACAAAATATTTGGGTAAAGAATCAGTGGCCCCTGGTCTATTTTATCCAGAACGAACATAATAAGATTGCCTACGTGGGTGAATCCACCAATGCAGGAAGCAGGATTAAAAACCACTTGGCCACACCAAAAAAGGCTGATTCTTTTAACAAGATATCCATTATTGGTAGTGATAAATTCAATAAATCTGCCACACTAGATATTGAATCTAACCTCATACAATATATCAATGCAGAAGGAACTTACATCCTCCAAAATGGCAACTACGGATTAATCAATCATAGTTACTATCAGCAAGATCTCTATAAAGACCTTTTCAAGGAAATATGGAAGAAACTGATCGCAAAAAAGATGGTAAGTAAATCACTTTCGGAAATTGCGAACACAGAACTTTTTAAATACTCTCCTTACAAGGCACTGAACGAAGAACAGTATAACTCTGTGCTGGAAATCCTAGATGGCTTAACTGTTAAAAGTTCAAACAGAATTTTTGTTAAAGGGAGCGCCGGCACAGGCAAAACTATTCTGGCTACCTATCTGATGAAGCTGCTTGTTTCAAAAGTAGAAGACGATATAGAGGAAGAATACAATGAAGACGAGCTACGAGAAATAGGATATATCAGATCCTTCCAGGAAAAATATCCTAATGCTAAGATTGGTTTGGTGATCGCAATGACCTCACTAAGGGAAACATTGCAAGATGTTTTTAGAAGTACTCCAGGGCTGAAAGCTTCCATGGTTATAAATCCTTCCGACACTTTTAAGCTGAAGGAGAAATATGATCTCCTCATCGTTGATGAAGCCCACCGTTTGCGCCAGTACAAGAATATAAGCTGGATGGGCGCCTTCCGGAAAAACAATCAAAAATTAGGACTTGACGATAGTGGAACCGAACTAGATTGGATCCTTGCCAATAGTAAAAATCAACTATTTTTTTATGACGCAGCCCAGTCCGTTAAACCCTCTGATATTAATGCAGGAAACTTCGCTCATTTATTAGACCATGAAGATACCCTAAAACTTGAACTCAATTCTCAGATGAGGGTTCTGGGGGGAAAGGATTATATTCAGTTTGTAGACGATTTACTACAGGTAAAAAGGAAGAGTAAGTTGAAATTTGCTTTCCAGGGCTATGAACTACTGGTTTTTGATTCTTTGACTGATCTATATTCGGAATTAGGTAGAAGAGAGGAAGAGCATGGTTTATCCAGATTAGTAGCAGGCTATTCTTGGCCGTGGCTATCAAAAGAAGATAACTCGGCTACAGATATAAAGATTGAAAGTTTAGAGTTTCAGTGGAACCGGACTGATAAAGACTGGATTAATTCTTCTAATGCATTTCAGGAGATTGGCTGTATCCATACCGTGCAAGGATATGATCTGAATTATACAGGAGTAATCTTTGGAAAAGAAATCACCTACAATAAAGCCACAAATAGTATTGATATTATAAAAGAACTTTACTTCGATCAAAATGGGAAAAAAGGTATCAGGGAATTAGATGACTTAAAAGCTTACATCATAAATATTTACAAAACTATCATGTACCGGGGCATGAAGGGAACCTTTGTTTATGCTTGTAATTCGGATCTTAATGAATACTTGAAACAGAATATACCTTCGTATGGTGATATATTACCTTTTCGAATTGTGCCTTTTAATGAAGTAAAGCCTTATGTTAATGCTGTTCCATTAGTAGATATTACTGCTGCGGCTGGAGGTTTTAGTGACTTACAAATTCATTCTGATTATGAATGGGTAGAACTTCCCTTCAGTGTTGTTCCTAAAAAAGATAATTTCGTTTGTAAGGTCGTCGGAGAATCCATGAATAAGAAAATACCTAATGGCTCTTACTGCCTATTTCGCCAGGATGAAGGTGGGAGTAGAGATGGGAAAATTGTACTCGTGGAAAGTTCACATATTCATGATTTAGATTTTGGCTCTGGTTACACGATCAAAGAATATCACAGTGTGAAAAATATACATGACGATGAATGGAGCCACGAATTAATTATTTTAAAACCTTTATCAACTGATTCTAGCTATGAAACCATTCAGATGGTAGATGAGGAACTGAAAACTTTAAAAGTGGTTGGTATTTTTGAACGTGTTTTATAAATACCTGATTCTACTCTTCTTTTACCACTACAAACCAGCTGGATACATACGCAGTGAAAGTCCCAAATAATCCCACACCAGCAGTCATTAATACGGCAGCTATGATTCTACCTTCAGTAGTCACAGGAAATTTATCACCGTATCCTACTGTTGTAATAGTTACATATGCCCACCAGATCGCATCTTCAGCAGTTTTGATATTGCTATTTGGATCTCTTTCTACTTGAAGGATCGCAATAGAGGAGAAGATAATTAACAGGACTGCAAGAATACTTACTGAAGTAAAGGCACCCTGTGCTTTGTTTCTAAAAACATGTTTCACAAACATTTGTGTAGATCGAAAAGCACGGATAAGGCGTAATAATCTAATTAACCTTAGAACACGGCCGGCCCTCAAATAACTTATTGCTGGTACGCTAGAAATCAAGTCTATCCAACCCCACTTCATAAAATTCACCTTGTTTTTCGCTTTGTAAAATCTAACGCAAAACTCGGCGAAGAAGAATACACAGATCGCATTGTCGATATATGTTAATAGGAGGGAAGTCTCTGTTGGAAGATGGAAAACGGTGTCTACCAGGATTGCAAGTAGAACATAGATGGACAAGACGAATACAACCAGATTTAGTAGGCCGAGTTGATTTTCGTTCGTGGGGTTTGAAGGCATGGGGGAGATTATATAATTAAATAATATTACAGGAGATGGATCTATGGTTACTTAAATAGCCATCTCCTGTGCCTATTCTAATCAAGTCAATTTAATTACTTAAAGTTTAACAATTATCTCCGATTTCATAAAAAAAACATACTATCGAACCATTGCTCAAAACTATATTGACTACATTCCATAAAATTCTTGCCAAGGCAATGCTTGCAACTGTTGGAATAAAAGTGCTAAAATTACATCGGTGATTACGACTGTGTGTCTATGTAATTCTTTTGCTTTATAATCCATCATTCCGAACTAACCATTGTAATAAAATGGACAGCTTGGTAATAGCCATAGGGCATATTTAATAGACCACCAGTAAAAAGCACTACTAGCAATAGAAGATTCAAGAACTTAGTTTACATGGTTACCGATATCCTTTCAACACCTTGTTTTTCCAAATGAAAATACTTCTATTAAGCATATCATGTTGACCACTAACTTCGGGCCTAAAAAGTTTGATGTGCTTCTATTATGTTTTTAGTTAATTCATATCGTTTTTTCCATAAAGTAGTACATTTGAAATGAGGTATCTAAGCTTAAATTTAACATCAAAATTAATATCAAGCATCTCTGCGAGTCCACATAATTTAAGTAAAGATGCTAGATTGGATACATGACCAACCTTATCTTTCTTGAATAGATCTGCCAATTCTACGATTCCCTTAAATGGACTATTATGGCTAACAATTTTTTCTTCAATCTTGGCTCTAAGTTCGTCAGGATCGGTCGTGTCCCGGAAGAAAAAGTAATCCAACTTAAACTTATCATAATCTTGAAAAAAGGTGCCAATGGATTTATAACTATCCACGAAATCATTTACTGAAACAGTGTGGTTTATCGTCAGCTCACTTTTTATATTTTCTACTTTTTTGTTTGGGAACAAGAACAACTTTCCATCCTCAATTTTTGCAAGGTTGAATTCAAGTGAAGAGTAGAAGCCAATCGAGGTGTTTCCTTGGTCTTGATTCCGTATCGATATAGAGGAATTGATATACCCAAGGCCTTCAATATAATGTGGATTGTCTATAGCGACGATGAGATCTATCGAAGATTCACTTAAGGCAACAGCACTGATTGTAAACTTTGACTTGTTGGCGGATCTTGAGATTGTAAATAGCTCTAGACATGTAAGGACAAAGGTCTCGGCTATGCCATATTCTTTAAACCGCTCAGTATTAATGCTTTTGAGAAACAACTCGTCCCCCTCACTAAGTATCCTAAAAACTTTTTGATCTACTTTGGTACTATTTGATTTATAATATTGTTTCCAGGACTCATCTAGCTTTCCGAGAAGATAGTTCCCACCTTCAGTATTTTTCAGATAGTTAATGTATTGAGTGAGTTTTCGTGCTTCAAAGAACATGTTAACTGAATCATATATACCTTCCACCCTAAGGTCACTAAATACCTCGCCATTCAAATCAACAGCCTCTTCAATTTCAAAAAATACAATATCCTTTCCATTTAAATTTTTTTGGAAGCTTGGGACAACTTTATCGAAAGAAACGTTAAGCCTAGATGTGACGAATTTCAAGGTATATATTTGAACGGCGTTGTATATAAAGTCAATCTTATCGAGTTCAATCTTGATATTTTTGGAGATCTCATATCTATTTGAAATAGCATTGCGAAGTTCTTCGCTTCCAATTAGAGAGAGCAAGTCATTTGAATAGACAAAGTCTCGACTCTTCACGTCCTTTAGACTGATTTTTTGTTGTTTGAAATAGTCATGTACTTCCATATTTATTGTGCTTACGATTGGTTACATCTAGTGATTAAAACCTATTTTAATATGCTCATTATAGAAAAAATTTTAAGTATGTGTTCCAAGAGAATACCAACACCTACATATCAGGTATTAATCCTTGAAAATTTTCTGTTCTAAGTCCTCCACCAAAGATACCCTCAACTATACTTCCTACTATACGGTTAACCGTATAGTAGGAAGTATAGTTGAGGGGGTTGGATATTCTGGTGCATATGGCCCCCCAGTTATGGTTTCCAATTTCGGCTTGCATTAGATTGTAATCCTTCTTCACCCATCTAGGTGCTAAAATACATTAAGCGCATTAGAGTGGGCACAAGTTCCCAAGAAATCCGGTAAACGATCATTTTACTTTGTTTCTTCTGGCGTTTCAAATCAATTGTAGTCGGTAATATTATACCGAGAACTTATGAGCTTAATAAAGTTTCAATTTTATCGAAAAGAGGTCTGAATTGTATAAATGCTCCAGCGTCTAATTCTAGTAATGCTTCGGAGAAATCTCGTTTACTCTTATTATCATTAAAAATATTAATTACTCCACCACCAGGCTGACTGGCTGTAGAAAAAAAACTTTTTAATTCTGTAATATGGAATAGGAGCGATTCTATTGTAAGGTGTGCTTGATCTGTGTAGGTCTGTATTCCCGCAATGACCACTTGTGCGCTGATTTCAGGGATATCAGGTACAGGGAGCAACATTTGATACCCATTCTTTCCATTGAAACGTGTTAGCCCATTTTTAGGATCTGTCTCGATAAGATGTGGAAACTTCTTTTTGTTATTCCATTGTCCGTACCCTGCTCGGTCAAAATCAAAAAGTGCAATCATTTTAAGTGCATTAAACTGGTGAAAAATGCCGTCTGGCATTTGATCTCCTTGAGCAAATAGATTACCTAAAACATTTGCAGAGAAGCAGTCCTGTATATAAAAATTCTTGGGTCTGCTACCATAAATTTTAGTCCAAGCTATCTCCAAATTGATTTTATCTGTTATGCCTTCGGTGAAAACTATGTGTAAGTTTTCTCGAGTAATATTATAGACGATGCTCCTATTACTCTCTTCAATAGTTAACGAAGCTAGTCCGTCACTTAGCAAATTGATTGCAGTTCTTTTTTCTTCCTTAATGGGGTAACCTAAATCTCTGTCCATACAATAAATTGCATCCTCAGGTGCAAGAGCGACTGTAGATGGAGAGTGCGTTGTTAAGATTACTTTTACATTATGCTCATTTACCAGTACACCTTGGATGACATCTAAAAAGACTTGTGTTAGTGAAGGATGGAGATGAGCATCGGGTTCATCAAATAGAATGACCTGGGGGAAATGGCCATTACTTGAAGAATTATAAAGTGCAAAAATTAATGCGAGTATTGTTGTCTCTCCTGATGAAAGGTTCTCAAAATGAACTTCTTTTGCATTCTTGCGATCTATCAGTTTAACTGGAAGTGGATACTCGATATTGTTAGCGACAAGGTACTCGGCTTTATATTTGAACTTTGCTTTATCTAAAATTTCATTAAAGATCTGTAGGGGTGGTGTCACTCCTTGGGTTAGATGAGGATAGTGTTCATGTTTCAAGGAAAATTGATGAAACAATAGGTCGATGGCAGCGGAAAATAGGTCAAGCGGAATAGTGTAAAATATAATAAAATCTAATAATGATAGGTCATCTATATCTTTGCTTGAAGTTTGCGATAGTTTTTTTAATTGCTGTAACTGATGGGGCTGTGCAAGTTTAATCTGTGGTGTGCTGTGTTGGTTGCTTTGAACCATTCTGGAAACTATTCTTGATATTGATGCATTTAGGTCCTGTAATTCAGTACTTTCACTTTCGAAGGTTTTATGTTTAATAGCTTTGTAAGCGAGACATATAGGTTCGAGATCGTACCACTGTTGTTTTATAGACTCGATTAGCGGCTGTTGTTGTTGATCACCATATAAATAGTTTGAACCTCTGATACCTGGATAACTATAAATTACTTCAGATAAATTCTCATGTGTGTCATTTAAAATATGATAAATAGCAGGAATTGGATTACCAAGTTCATCTACTAATACAGCGCCGTAATCGTCGTATTGCCACCCTCCGCTAGCGGCGTGATCCCTAACGAATTCTAATAGTTGTGTCTTTCCAGAACCATTTTCACCAGTAAGCACTGTAAAGTCTGGCAAATATAAGTTTGACACATTTTTTAGAATTCTTCCGTTGTCAACAATGTTTAATATCATCTGATAATTTAATTTATTCAACAAGATAGAAAAATGTATCAATTGAGTGATCACTTCCAAGTTTTTAGGCTGTTTTTCATCCTAATTCGGTAGAGAAATTATTTGTGGCTATATGACATTGCTGAAAAACCAGTAAAAATTACTACATGACTTGTAAAAGAACTGATCTATAAATGGTGAAAATGGATAGCAATTTGCAGCTAGCATTGAACTAATATCCTATATTTGAGCAGAGCTTAATGGTACACTTTTCAACTGGAATCCTGTTGCGTAATTCAACTGTTAAATACATTCGGTGGAAAGTATATTTGAAAAGTTTAAATAATATACAATGGATTTCAATAATTTCCTTTTTCTGGGAGGCAGTGTCTTACACCACCTCGTGGGTTATGCATATCTCCAGAATATCGAGGTATCAAATGGCAATGGAAGTGGAACACGGTCTGTCCGGCAGCTTCGCCGCAATTCATTCCAATATTAAATCCATCAGGTGTATATTTAGCTATGATCAGTTCCTTGGCAATTTCGATTGTTTCAACTAGTGCATGTTGCTCTTCAACAGTTAAGCTAAAATAGTCCGCTCTTACAATATTAGAAATGATTAGCAGATGGCCTGGGGAAACCGGGAAGCCGTCCTCAATAATAAAAAAGTGATCATTACTAAAAATGATTTTGTCCGGTGGAATACTTAAAAAATCTTTCATTAGAAATTGCCCGGTAATTCAAATTTTGGTTGCCATTTATGAATGCCGAGCTCAGATGCTAAGTTATATTGTTTTTTCAAAAAATACAGACGTTGATTACGGGTATTCCCTGTTTGATTAATAATTGTCTCCGCTAATGGATGTTTGCTTTCAATGTAGAACTCGTTTCTATTAAATAATCTTTCAAGAAATCGATCTTCTGGTATCCTCGCCCGCTTGTCATTATTAACCCTACTATCTGCAAGTACCAAATTCCATACGCCGTTAATATTTGCACCATTAGAATGATGTTGACGCTTATGGATATGTGGTAGGAAATGATCTACGGAACAAATGTTGTCGCCTACATTATGATTGATTGAAATGTCATTAAAAGAGTAGAAGCACTTGCCTTTCTGATAACTATTCAGGGCATCACGTACAGAAGTAATGTTTAACCTTTTCATAAAGTTGTCCTGCACAAATAATATTGAGTCTTACTGATCATACTGAATCTCAATTAAATTTCTATTGATTTCTAAACTCCACGCTGTTTCAACCAGTTTCCATCTTGCTTCTACTTCCTGGTCCAGATTGCTGTATTGGAATGTCTCACGTAATTTTAGTAGGCTATCTGTGATTACGATTTCTTTTTTACCCCCTGCAAAATTCTTGTTATAAAATCGGTTTGGAATAATATCCCCATTTACGTTTTGAAATGCATCAATTACATTGACAAAACCCAATCTTTCAGTATCATGATGAAGCTGGGTAATATCTATTAATCCATTGATATATGTCCGACAGCTATTCAGATATTTGCTGGTATGTGAATTTCCTTGTTTATCATTCTTACGTAAATTTTCCACAATATGAGAAGTAAAAGGAATGGCAAGATCAGCTAAAGTAATTACGGTGGTTTCGGAATCAATGATGTCAAGCAAAGTCTTAGCGAAAGCAAATTTATATGTTGCGGAATTTTTACCAAAAAGAATTAATGATCTCCACTGTGATTCTAAAGACAGATCATTAGTCTGAAATAATGTACTCATGTACTTCAATATACAAATATTTGTGGCTGATTCTAAAATATTGGATCAACAAATAATATTGTATATTAAAGATGATTATAATTGCGAATTACTTAGAAATAATAAAACAACCTTGTATTGACTTAAAAGAGACCATTGACTTTGTTTCCTTGATATGATGGTAGGTAGGTAAGCCAGTAGAAAAGATTCACAATTAAGTTTCTGATATAAAAGTTCAATTACACACATTCACAACTATTAATTAGCACTTAGATAAGTACTGGCACCCGCCAATGACTCAAATTATTGGTAGGTACGTGTGAAATTACTATTCTCATCTAAAACACCATCCCGCTCTCATCAATCAACCGCCCAAATCTTCCACATACAACCTCGCATAATCCGTAGTTGCCGCCCAAACCGGTGTCCCTAAATCTTCATCCAGATCACACACGTAAATATATCCGATATAAATGCCATCCTATTCTACCCGGTACATGCCTTCGATATTTTGTGGCCTCCAAACTTCAATTACATTGTCTTCTATAAAATACCGGAACTTCTCCATTTCACTCAGTCTGATTAAAAATTATTACTTCATTTTCAGCCTTGGCAGGTTAATATCCTGTGCCTGCGGATACGGTGCCCGGTTCGTCATACTCACATCTTCCTTAATATTCTTCTGCGTCTTAAAACGCTCTTCATCCGAATTAGAAAACCTTGGATCAGGAATAAAAGGCATTTTCGCCATTTTTACAATAGTCACAGTAGGGAAGTGATAATCCACTTCCACATTGCCCACCAGCAAATAACAGCCGCCTCCCTGAAAGGGATACTGCTTTAGGCTGTTCCTAAAGAGCTAAGGCACGTGGTCGGGAAGAAGAGGGTAAGTGGTGCTACACTGGTGCAGATTGCCGGGGACGTGATAGGGTTTTGAGCCGTCATTGGAGAGGTGTTGCCGGGGGGTTGGTGTACCCCCGTGGGTACACCAACCCCCCGGCAACACCTTATCAGGGATAGCCCAGAGATGGCGCAGCTCCTAACCAACCTGCACCAGTGGGCTATCTCTGGTAAAGCTGATATGCTAGTCTGGTCGGGTAGTAAAGGGAGATAGATCCCAATGTTTATTCAATGCAGTTGACGTCCCTGGCGTCCCTGAATGTATGCTTTTGTGGTGTTAATATTTACAGACCGGCAGCCTCTTTTAAACTCTCCCTATTCAGACTTCCCATCCTGGTAATTATCCTGGGATTGATTTTTCCATCGATGTCAATTGCTACATAGGCGGGAAATCCACCTGTGGCATTGAGCATGCTTTTCAATTGTGCAATAACTTGATTACTCATAAAAAAGTGAGTCCCGGGTATCTGGAGATCGGTCAACTTTTTTTTCCAAACATCCAGGCTCGACCCGCTCGAGGTGCAAAGGTAAATGTATTCCACATCGAGGTCTTTATTTCTCTCATGGAGTTTTTTGCTTGACGGCAAGTCTGCCAGGCAGGGTGCGCACCAGGTGGCCCAAAAATCGATGATTAACGCCTTATGTGGAAACTTCTGTTTAAGGCTCAGCAAGAAATCATCTGCATTTTTTATATCATCAATTTTGTATAACTCTGCATCAAAAGGCATTTTTATTAAAGGTGTACCTATTATCGGGTTTTCGATTTTAGCAGACGTAGCTAATAGCTTGTTAATCTTCTTCTGGTTAATGTTTGCTTTGGTTAGTTCATTTCTAGCTATTTTTTTTGCCCATTGCGTTTGGATACTTGCAGTAATTTGGGAGTAAGAATTGGAAAATACGTCCTTTTCATTGCCTAAAAGCATCAGCTTCAAAACATCAGCCTTTTGCTGGGTGTATAGGCTATCTAAAATTATCAGGTTACGGCTTAGTGTTATTGCCTTGGTGATGGAGCGTGTGTAGCTGCCCAATTGACTATAAAATAACACACCCTCGTTACTGGTAAAATAAGGCTGGTGATTTTTTATTTCATCGAAAAGCGCATTTGGCATTTTTTCTCCCCAATAGGCAACACATAGATTTCCATAAATCTCTGATAATGTCTCATTGTTCACCGCCCAGCCATAATCTTTGAAATCACTTATAAAGTCTTGATCTATCGCAGTCAATTCTTTCCGCACCGAATCTACTTTGCTCGTAAATAATTCCGGGGAATATTTTTTCCTTGATTGTATGATGTTGCGAAGTGCTTCGTGCAGCGCTTTCCGTTCTGGCTTTCTGAACAGCACGTGTTTGTTCATCACTGTATTTAGTTCTCCATCCGCACCAGAGTAGTTAACCCCTTTATCTATCATGTAAGCACCGTCTTGTGGCAGCTTACTCACATCGAGGGATATGACTAATCCTGAATTAACGTATATTCCCGCAAATAAGTAATCTCCAACAGTTACCCACAGTTGCTGGTAGGGTAAATTCTGCTCAAGCACAATGGTTGCATCACCCGCTTCATTGGTCTCGGTAAAATGATCGGCCTGAAACGCTGCACCTAATTGTACCATTGCATAGGTGATACCCACCTTCTTAACGCTATCTGGCAGATTTTTTAATTTGATAGTCAGTATAGCAGGTTTACGAGCCATCAGCACTGCATCCATCTTTTTATCCTCAATGCTAAGCGGGCCATGTTGTGCATTTGCGTGAATACTGTAAAACAGCAGGCAGATATATAGGATATGTTTCATCTGGCGATTATTTTTAATAGTTTATAGAGACCTAATATAGATTTTATTTTCTTGAAGAGCAGATGTATTTGCGATGAAGATTAGAAAGTTACTGTCGACTATACCTTATTCAACAATGAAGAATTGGTGTTTTGGAGTGCATCTTCCGGAATTAATAACTCTAGCGTAAAATGACCGGCCAGATCTGTTTGATAATTTAGTGAAGCTTTACCCATATAGGCCAATTGCAGGCGGTCGTGGAAATTTTGAAGGCCTGAGTTTAATCCTGCCGGAACCTGAAGAGCTTTGCTCTTGTTTCTGCTGGTTATAAATAAATTATTTTGCGGATCAATTCCCATTTCTATAACTGCGGGACAATTATCATCAGTTATATCAGCATGCTTAAAAGTATTTTCGACAATTGTAATGAGTAGGAGAGGAATAACTTGTATAAATTTTGCCTCTTCGTGATAGCTAAATTGGAAATGTAGCTTTTCTTTGAGGCGTAATTTATGTAATTGAGTAAGTGTTTCAACGTAGTCTATTTCTTTTGCCAGCTCCACAAAATCGCTGGCATTTTCAATATCAGCAGTATAACGCATTATTTTTGATAACAATGTTATCGAATTAGCGCCATCTTCAGCATTACGAGTTACTATATAGTAAATATAGTTGAGCGTGTTAAATAAGAAATGCGGATTTATCTGAGCTAAAAGAAAAGCATTTTTGGCTTGGGCCAGTTTCTTATCATGGATTTCTCTTTCCATTATCATTGCATTCTGCTCGAATATAGCCTCTTCTTTTTTATTACGTTCTTTTACATAGTTAAAGAAAAAATAATAACCGATACTAAATAGGATAAAATAAAGGCCTCGCCATGCATAGGAAATAATAAAAAGTTTATTAAAGTGCAATTGCGTTTTCGGTAATACATCGTTATACTCAACTAAAATGCTGTCTATACAAAACATAATACTTACATAACTTGCCAGGGTTATCGCGATAAAAATTGGTAGTTTCCAAAAAGAGTGGTTGGGATATCTGAATACCGCAGGTAATACTTTCTTGGCACTAAAATAGAATAATGCGATATTTATCGAATAATGAATCAGATAATTTTGTAAACTTCCGAAATATCCTTTGATTACTCCGGGCAATACCGCATCATATAAAATGAATAAAAACCAGCCCAGGGCATGAGCTTTTATAGCCTTTGAATACTTAAAAATATATTTTTTTATGTGGTCAATCATCTTGTCTATGCTGATAAACGTCGGGTCTGGGCATTATATTTTTATATTTTCTTATTGGTTCATAAGTTTCTAAAAAAAACATATGAAAGCCAAACCAAAACTTAACAAAAAAACATTATTTGTTTTTAAACGCTCTATAAAGGATCAAAATCGGAAAGATTCTACTGATCCGACTACAAATAACACAATAATTACAACTACTATTGCTGTAACATATATATAAAGTGTGAATAGCTCCGGCAGTTAGCCGGAGCTATTTAAACCTTTTGTGACAAGACTCATCAGCTCGCTTTTATAACGGTCACTGACAGGTACTTTATAGCCATTTGGCATTTCAATAGTATTTCCTTCAATACTCTTTATTTTCTCGATATTTATAATATTAGCAAGATGTACCCTTAAAAAGCGAGGGTCATTAGCCAGTCTCTCTTCCATTTTTTTTATGGTTTCTGTCGTCTCAAATTTTTCAGAATGGGTAACTAAATAAAGTTTATGTCCATCAATATATATGAGAATAATGTCACTAAGTTTAACTGTATTGAATTTGCCTTTTAAATTACTTTTAACAAAAAGCAAATTGCTAGTTGCAGGAGCAGTTTTTTTTTGCTCCTTTAACAGGATAGTTTGCATAGTTGCAATGAACCTTAATTTTTCAATTGGCTTTAGTAAATAATCATATGCCCTCACTTCGAATGCATCAAAGGCATATTTCACAAATGCTGTAACAAAAATAACGTATTTAACTTTTGTGTAAAGCTGATTTGCAAGGTCCAGGCCGGTAAGTTCAGGCATATCGATGTCCAAAAATAAAATATCAATTCCATCTGCGACAGATATTTCTGTAAGTGCTTTCAGTGGCGATGTGAAAGATTTTACCAGGACTAAATCCGGTATCAACGCTATATTTTCAGTGAGCAAATCTATGGCAAAGGTCTCATCGTCAACAATCGCACATTTTAATTTCGGCATAGTGTAAAATTGATGTCAGTAATCTAAAAAAAATATCTGAGTATAAAGGGTTATTTGAAAAAAATTACCTCTTTTCATAATTAACTACGGTCATATTATGCTTAATCAAGCTGATAATCGGCGTATTGACGCCATTATTTTGTACTGGAGTGACTTATTCCACAACTTAGGGATCAGGATCAAGATAAAACTTATATGAATTCAGCGCACAATCATAATTATACAGTAAAAACTTTGATAAGCAGGTCGAAAATTATAGGTGTGCAGTTAATTACTAACATAATTGATCATTTAGAGAATATGATGGCCTTATTAAAAATTAATGTTGATATAATTAAAACTTCCCTGATGAATAAATATACGTTACTGTTAAGTTTATACCTGCTGCCATTTAGCATAACGTTTGCGCAAACAAACAAAATTGATAGTTCAGAAATAGTTAATCTGCGAATAGATCCGGAAACTGCAAGAGGGGCTGCAGTTTCTGACGTATTTGAAGATGTGAAGTTTATTCCATTAGAAACAACTTCTGAAAGCCTTTTCGGCAGAATCCAGCAATTAGGAATTACCAAAGATTATTTCATAATATATGATGGTGACACTAAGGCAATATTAATTTTTAGTAAAGAAGGCAAATACAAAACTAAAATTGATGCAAACAGAATTTCATTAGGTGATGATAGTGGAGGAGCCTCGGAATTTAATGGTTTTGAATTAAAGCGGGAAAATGATGCTGATATCATTCAGATTAGAGCTAGTAAAAACTATGTTGATTTTGATCTCAATGGTAAACTTATTAAAAAAGTAGCCTTAACACCGGCCCAGTCTTCTTATTACTTCGCTAATTACACCGTAGGGGACGACATGGTTTCCATTAAATTTAATCGGCCAACAGTTAAAGGGAGTGATACTTACCATGAACTCGTACTGGCTAAAGGTGATGATGTTGTTGGTAGATATTTGCCTTTTCTGCGATCGATAAAATATAGGGATAATATCGGCCGATTTGGAAGTAATATCTTTAATTATGGTAAAAAAGACGAGTTATATTATGTGGGCTGGGCGGGAGATTTAAATATTTATAAAATTAAACCTGCTGGCGTTTTACTTTCTTATCATTTTATTCTACCAGAAAAATATTCTTTACCTCTCGATTTTGACTCTAATCCGGAGTACATAGGAAATAAGCAGCTCTACTTTAAGAATAACAGGGAAAAGTATTTTCAAATCGGCAATGCCTTTCAATTTGGAAATAATCTTTTCTTTAATCTCATGAACTCCAGCTCTGGTAATAAATCATTTTTATATAATCTAAAGAAGAGTCTATTGCTATCCATTAGGAATCTGCAGCCTGATCAGTTATCATCATTTCTACCGGTGACCGATGCTACTTTTGATTATTACGGTTTTCATCTTTTCAAGGACGGTTATTTATATAACAGTTATTCATCGTTATCGATGTTTAATTTTAAACAGGACAGTGAAAATAAGAGTGCGAAATACAGTAAACTTTTACAGGAATACTTCAGTTCCCAAAATAAAAAGGGAAATCCGGTATTGATTATGCTTAAGCCTAAGTTAAATTAGTGTGTTTGCTTGTTTTAGGCTTTATGCAGCATTTGTGTTTTGTATTTAAGAATAAATCTCTTAATAATTATTAATATGGTCAATTATAAAATAAAAGTTATCATTTAAAATAATATTATTTGTTTATTTATTTCTCTTTAGCAATTTAATTTCTTATATTTATACTATGCCGAATAATCGGTTAAACCTAAAAACCAAAACAATGAAAAAAGCAAACTTTTTAAAAGCGGCCTTAGGGCTTGGTATTTTTGTAGCAACATTATCTATGGATCTTGGTGCTGGCGGCTTATTTAATTCTTCTTCCGCTGTAGTAGTAAAAGGTTCTCTGAAGGCCGTAACTGCCAGTGGTACTTGTCCGGATGGAAAATCCTTCAGCGGAACTCTGTGTATCGTAGGTGAGGATAGCTGTACTGCTACAGTTGATTGTCCTACTGCGTAATTACGTTGTCTCAAAAGCATAGAAGTAACAACTTCTATGCTTTTGCTTTTTCAAAACAATTGTATACGCTCCGGACCTGATTCAAATTTATTACCATTAAGAACCTTCGAATTATTGGCCTGTTAAATTTTAAAATTATAAACACTCTGAATGTTTGACAATTTTCATAAAGAGCATTTGCGCTTCTTGACATTGAGATTATCAGGGATAACCGGCAATACTTATTAAGGCGTTGATATTCTTATTTCTAACCACTCATTTAAATAAATGAAAACTAACGCGCTACTTTTTTTTCTGGGTTCTCTTCTAATTTTAGGGTGCAGTAATGAGCCCCGGATAATTAACCCCATCGACAATAAAATAGAAATTAAAATTGATGTAAATGACAACGACAGATTTTTTGAATTCAATAAGTTTATTACTGATTCAGTAAGTTTTGTGCAGCTTGAGACCAGTGAAGAAAGCTTATTCGGACAGGCTTCAAAAATAAAAGTAGACAATAAAAAAGTGTATATTTTAGGATTAGCAGAGCGCAGCCTGAGCATTTTTAATCTCAATTCCGGGAAATTTTTAAGCAAAATCAGATATCCTAAAGGACAGGATATACGTGATTTTTTCGTTCGCGGTGATACTATAGCTACTTTAAACTATCATAAAATAATTAAATATTCTAATACTAATTTTAAGGTTTTATCTGAAACTTCGTTTGAAGATACCGAACTCAAAAAAAGTAATCCAGTAAATTTTGCTTATTATTCAGACAACTTCTTCTATACCTGGAATAATAAAGAAAACCCCCTGGATGGAAGCGATTGCTTTTTGAAGAAATATGTTAATGGTGTTAATATTGAAAGCTATGTGCCCCATTCTACCGGATATAAGTCGGCTGGGATTTCGAAATTTTACACGGCCTATTCAAATGAAATATACTTTTCCCCAGCGGTGAATATTCTAGATATTTATAAAATATCAAGGGATACAGTAAGTATAGTTGCTTCAATTAAGATAAAAAATGCAATATCATCAGAGTTTCTTGAACCGATAAAAAACTCACCGAAATATTCTTCTCTGGTACTCGAAAATGATTTTTATAAAGATATCAATAACATAGTTAAATTAAATGCTGACTTAATTTACTTTGAGTGCATAGGACCACAGAGTTATTGGTATAGCGGCGTTTTCTCCTTAAAAAACAAAAAAATATTAGAATTTGGAAAAAGGGACTTTTTCCATTCACCTATACCATTCTATTCGGATGGAAAATATTTATATGCCTATTATGAGCCATCCCAGGTTTTAAGGTTGCAATCTGAGGGTAAACCGACTAATATATTTTACAGACAAATTGCGAATGCCCAAATAAAGACATTGAAGACCAATAATTTGATAATTACTAAAATAAAAATAAATGAAAAGCTATAGTTTTATATTTTTAATTGCATTGAGCTTGGGTTTAATCGTAAAAATTTTACGAGATAAAAGCGCATATGATCAAAAGCTGGATAATGTAAGTACTGAACTGGTAATAAGTAAGTTTCAGTCTGGAAAAAATCAAAGTATGTTTCTTGCGCATCTCGATCTGGAAAAGAATCATATACAAATGGATAGTCTGAAAAAAATATTTTCTGAAAATAGCCATACCGTTAATGATAAAGTTATCGTATTTCGAATTTTCCAGGAAAACTGCAGGGAATGTATTACCAAGTTATTTGGTGCTATCAAAAGTTATAAAAACATAGTTATAATAACAAATTATGATAATCCGCGTGAACTTAACATCCTGGTTAAGGATTTGAAAATCACCTGCCCTGTGTTTACACAAAAGCATTTATTTAAAGATGAATCTTCGCTTTACCCATATATGTTTGCAATCGAGAACAATAAGGTCGGAAATTTCTATATTCCTAATGAAGATCTTCCTGAGCAGACAAAAGCTTTTGCCAAGTACATTAACAAATCTTAATTATGCATTTACGCGGAGACACTGCACCTGCTAACTACTGGATGGACCCGGTAGTAAAAAACAAATATGATAAGACCGGTATAAATCTCTCCATCATATTTTACTCGGATACCCGATTCATCTTGCAAGTGATATAAATAGTACGTTTCTATTTGGTGCCCGGGAGGGTATGTTAATAATGAACACTAAACCCATTTTAATTATTTTCAGCTGCTTATATATTTATAAATGACCCTAAGAATCACCAAGTTCCTGATTATCATATTAGTGTTGGTGACACACACTATCATGGCCCAGCAAAAAGCGCCTGTGCTGGCAGGTAGGGTTACAGGAATGCTGATGGATACAGTTAATAATTATGCAGTTCAGGCTGCAACGGTATCTATTTATAAGGTATCCGAAAACAACCTGTTAAACTACCAGATTACTAACAACTACGGTGAGTTTTCGATAAAAAACTTACCAATCGGAACTCCTCTGAAACTTGTAGTTACAAGTATTGGTTATGCTAGTCTCACAAAAGCTTTTACAATTTCAGATAAGACTCATAACTTGGATCTGATGACTTTAAATATGGATCCGTCTGCTATCTCGCTGGAGACGATTACGGTATCCGTGCCTCCCATAACAATGAATGGTGATACCTTAGAATTTAATGCTGCAGCTTTTAAATTGGATAGTAATGCGGTAGTCGAAGACATGCTTCGGAAGCTAGATAACGTTACGTTATGGGGAGATGGAAAAATTACAGTGAACGGAAAGGAAATAAAAAGCTTGCTGGTCAATGGAAAATCGTTTTTTGGCAATGATGCTAAAATCGCCTTGCAGAACATTCCCAAAAATGATGTTCAAAAAATACAGGTATATAATAAAACAGATTTCAACCCGGAAAAACCGCTTGACTCGGTAATGGAGATGAACTTGAAATTAAAGAAAGGGGTAGGTGGAGGATATTTTGGAAAAATAGGTTTTGGCTACGGTACCAATAAACGATATGAGACTGATATTAGTTTGAATTTATTTACATCAAAAATGCAGCTTTCAGTGGTAGGTGCTAGTAACAATATCAATAAATTGGCAGATAATTCGGATGTTCTCATTGAGAATAGTACGTTTAAGGGAGTTGGAACGAATGTTAATTATCAGCCTGACTTTAAGACATATGGGATCAACAGACCAAACACGGTAGGACTGAAATTTAATTATAATTTTCTTGATAAGCCGGATAGCTATAAAAATAATGTGCTCAATGCAAACTATTTCCGCCAAGATGTGGAGGTGGACAGTATTTCCAACTTTGAGAGGACCACGTCATTGAGTGATGGTACTCAGATTTTCGATAAAAATAAGATCATCAGTTCTACAAAGAATATTTTACAGAAATTTAATAGTGACTATGAATTATTGAAGAATGAACAATATCTGCACATTACCAATTCAATAACAACTAACTCGAAAGATAACAGCAATAGTACATTAAGTAGTGCTGAAAATGGACAGCATGTCCTTACCAGTACAAATAACTCCCTTGAAGAAAGCAAGTCTAAAACTAATAATTTTGTTCTAACAGCCGACTATATTTATCCATCCAAAAGCGGACGAAAATTTGGGGGCTTAACTGCGAAATACAACATTAATATCAATAATATAAAGAATAATAATCAAGTGATTACCAATTTTAAATCTTTAGCTGATACATCACTTAATAAAAGTTTCAATAGGAATTATGATACTAAGACAGAAAATATAAATCAGCTATTTGACTTCGAGCTGCCCAACCTAAGAAAGCTTATTTTAGGCTCTAAACAGATTCTAGGTTTTAATTTTTCAGTTTCAAACAGCGCTATGTTAAATATTGAAAAAAATAATAATCATGTATATGATGCTGATAGATCGACTGGGAACTATATTGCGAATGAGTACCTCACAAATATTACCAAAGAGTATTTATTAGAGGATATCCCTGGAATAAACTTTACAAAGGTAATAAACAAAAACCTATCCGATCGATACAGCAGAAGACTCATCATGCGGTACTCCATAAAACAATTATTTGCTAATCAGAGAATTACCTCTCTCAAAGACTTCCAGAATATAAATCGTAATTATAGTAGGTTTGTACCCGAAGCACAAATAAATTATAAAGATCAAGTCTATGGTGAATATGCAAGAACATATTCAATGAACTATACGACCGATGTTAAAATACCTAATCTTCGGCAGATTGCGCCATTAACAGATAGTACAGATGTATATCGTTTACTAAGAGGAAATAGAAATTTGAAGGAAGAAGTCCAGAGACAGATTTCTGTTAATTTTAGCCACGAAGATGAATCATCTACTAATTCGCTTAATTACATGTTGAATCTTAAAGTAGGGCAGATTAGCAGTGCGATTGCAGATAGTATCCTGATTGATAATCAAAATAGACAGACTATTTATAAGGTCAACGTAGATGGTAAAAAATACGCTATTGTTTCTGGCGAGGTGAAAAAAGCTTTCAAATTGAAAGATTCTGAGGTTCAAATTAGTATCAATCCTGTAGTGGAATACACAAAATATCCTATTTACCTGAATAGTGTTTTTGCTGTTACTGATAACCTTAACAGCACAATTACTGCTAAAATATATTATCGACTGAAAAACTTGTTAACCTTAGAGGCCTGGCAGTTCTATTCTGCTTATAAAACAAAACAAAGTGCTTTTGCTAATCTATATAGTGGAAACAATAATTCCAGTACACTAAGCTCCAGCTTTAATATCAATAAAAGGTTTACCATTGGAACTAACATTACATTTAATAGAAGCAGTGCATTAGGTAGTAACGATATAAACTACACCATTTGGAATGCAAATACCGTTTATCGGTTTTTAAAAGGAAATAACTTAGAATTTAAATTTTCAGCTCTTGATCTTTTGAAACAAAATAATAGTGTTGTAAACTTTAGTGATCAAAATAGTTTTGTAATAGGTACCAGAAATGTCCTTCAACATTATTTTATGGCAACTGTCTCATATTATCCACGGCACTTCGGTAAAAAAGCCGGCAAAAAGTAATAAGGATATTATCAGCTCCACCAGGGAGAAGTAGTTTGGGGAGTTTATTACCGTATCCTGCCATTAGATTTACCTATAATTCTCGTCTCCATGTGAGTGAAACCTTAGGTCATTCCTTTGTTTTTATAAGATTTAAAATTAGTGTTCAATAATCTTCTTGATTTCAGTTACTATAATACGGAATTTGGTTACTTGTGCTCAATTTGCCTGCTGCACCTTTGTGATGAATTAAAAAAGGAAGCATGAACATCGTTATTACAGGTTCGATAGGACATATTGGAAAACCGCTCACACAAGAGCTGATTAAGAAGGGACATACAGTAACAGTAATCAGCAGCAAAGCTGAAAGACAGGTAGAAATAGAGCAACTGGGAGCAAGGGCAGCCATAGGCACTTTTCAGGATGTTGATTTTCTAATACAGACTTTCAATGGTGCAGATATTGTTTATCTCATGGAAGCATGGGAAGGCATTGGCAGCATCTTCGATAAAGAATTTGATTTTGTAGCAGCCTTTAACAGGATCGGCAATAATTATAAAACAGCGGTGAAAGAGGCAGGCGTTAAACGCATTGTGCATTTAAGCAGTATCGGTGCGCATACTAGCAAAGGTACAGGCAGCCTCTATTTGCATAATAGCGTTGAAAACATATTAAAACAGCTGCCTGACGAAGTTTCCATTAAATTTATAAGGCCTCCAGGCTTTTTCACAAACACATTCAGGTTGCTTCCGGCCATCAAAGCTAAAGGAGCAATTTTCAACACCTACGGCGGCGATAAAAAAGAACCCTGGGTATCACCTTTAGACATTGCAGCTTTTATTGTTGAAGAAATGGAAAAGCCATTCAGTGGGAAAAGACCATACTATGTTGCAAGTGAAGAGTTATCGCCAAACGAAGTTGCGCGTATCATTGGTGAGGCGATTGGAAAGCCGGATTTAAAGTGGATTGTGGCTCCGGAGGAACAAATGCTCAATCAAATGTTGGAGGCCGGAATAAACGAATTTATCGCCAATGGCTTTATTGCTATGCAGGCAGCTCAGGGTAGCGGAAGTTTATACGAGGATTTTAACCTGAACAGACTAAAATTTGGTAAAAGCAGACTAAAGGATCTCACCAGCGAAATCGCGGAAATGTATCAAAAACTATAAATATAAGAAAATGAAAAAAGTTCTGATTACCGGTGCCAATAAGGGTATTGGATATGAAACAGCACGCCAGTTGCTCCAAAATGATTATTTTGTTTATCTGGGTTCACGTGACATGAAAAAAGGTATCGCTGCAGCCGAAAAACTTAAAGCGGAAGGTCTGATCAATGTGGAAGTCATCCAGCTGGATGTGAGCACTAGTGAATCGGTTTTGGCGGCACGTAAACTGATAGGTGAAAAAACGGAGAACCTCGATGCACTGATTAATAACGCAGGTGTAAACGGCGGTTTTCCTCAGTCAGCACTCGGAGCGAGTATCGAACAGTTTAAACAAGTATTTGAAACTAATTTATATGGTGTTGTAAGGGTAACTCAGGCCTTCATCGACCTGCTTAAAAAGTCTCCTGCGCCCCGAATTGTCAATGTTTCATCAAGTGGCTCTTCGCTCACCCTGCATAGTGATCCAAGTTGGAAATATTACACACACAAGGCGGCCTTGTATCCTTCGTCAAAAGCGGCTCTAAACATGTATACGATTGATCTGGCTTATGAATTAAGAGATACGCCGTTTAAAGTCAATGCAGTGTGTCCTGGTTTTGTTGCTACAGATTTTAATGGTCATCGGGGAACCGGTACAGCTCAGGAAGCCGGTACAAGGATTTCCAAATATGTTCAAATCGGTGAAGACGGACCAACCGGCAAATTTATCGCTGAAGAGTATAACCCGGAGACTGGCGAAACTCCCTGGTAGTGTTATTTTTAAAGCATTATATTTGTTTCTGATGAAAGAAGTTAATTCTATATACAAGTTTAATTCATTAACGGAGTTTCACCGGGTGTTTGGACTGGATAAGCCCTTGCATCCTTTGATCAGCTTCATTGATATTGCTGATATGAAATATAATGCAGGTGAATTGCCTGCATTAATTGTTATGGATTTTTACAAAATCGCTTACAAGCCGGGGCTCTGCGGTAACGCAAAATACGGGCAGAATTATTACGATTTTGGAGAAGGAGGTTTGGTATTTACATCGCCTAACCAAGTATTTGAATCACCAAATGGTACATCCAAATCAGGCTGTTTGCTGCTTGTTCATCCTGATTTTTTCTTGTCTTATGCACTCGCAAAAAATATCAGCCGTTATGGTTTTTTCTCTTATGCTGTAAATGAGGCCCTGCATTTGTCAGATTTAGAACGAACCATGATCATGTCTGTCTTTAAAATTATAAATGAGGAACTGAGCAGCAGAATTGATGATTTTAGCCAGGATGTAATTGTCTCACAAGTTGAGCTGTTACTTAATTATTGTAATCGTTTTTATAAACGTCAGTTTATTACTCGTAAAGCAGTACACGTTGATATACTTGAGAAACTGGAAATCATTCTTGACAATTATTTTAGAAATGAACAGTCATTAAAACAGGGGTTACCAACAGTACAATTCCTTTCAGAACAATTGAACGTCTCCGCAAGCTACTTGGGCGATATGATGCGATCATTAACAGGGCAAAATGCACAGCAGCATATCCATCATAAGCTAATTGAAAAGGCTAAAGAGATCCTGTCTACCTCTAATTTAACAGTAGCTGAGGTTGCCTACCAGCTAGGATTCGAACACCCGCAATCCTTCAGTCGCTTCTTTAAAACAAAAACTAACCTGTCCCCATTAGAGTTCAGACAAATGTTTAATTGATAGGCCACTCCCTG